>OGME01000137.1_pt1 | contig 75737 bp, 59 predicted proteins | sample 1572981 | NCBI WGS metagenome assembly OGME01 (sample SAMEA2581902, study PRJEB24529) | metagenome | biome: Human gut stool | place: China | collected 2011
CTGTTCTTGGCATCTATATGCTTCCGGGTGCCAATGCTATGGAAGTGGCGGACAATGTGAAGAAAGCAATGGAGGAAATAAGTGCGAATTTCCCCGAAGGAATGAGTTACGAGATACCGTTTGATATGACTACTTATATTTCGGAGTCTATTCATGAGGTATATAAAACGTTGTTCGAAGCATTGATACTTGTTGTACTGGTAGTGTTCCTCTCTCTACAAAGCTGGCGTGCGACTTTGATTCCTGTCGTTGCAGTACCTATATCCTTGATCGGTACTTTCGGGTTCATGCTTATTTTCGGTTTCTCGTTGAATATATTGACCTTATTGGGATTAATTCTCGCTATCGGTATTGTGGTGGACGATGCCATTGTGGTGGTAGAGAATGTGGAACATTTGATGGAGACGGAAAAGCTCTCGCCCTATGAGGCAACCAAGAAAGCCATGAACGGTTTGGCAAGTGCTTTGATTGCAACTTCGTTGGTGCTTTGTGCCGTATTCGTTCCGGTAAGTTTCTTGAGTGGCATTACCGGACAATTATACCGCCAGTTCACTATCACCATCGCTGTGTCTGTGTTGCTTTCTACGGTTGTGGCTTTAACCCTTAGCCCTGTGATGTGTTCGCTAATACTGAAGCCTAATAGCGGAGCGAAAAAGAATATTGTGTTCCGTAAAATAAATGAGTGGCTGAGCATCAGCAATCATAAATATATCGGTGTTATCAGTCGCGTTATCAAGCATCCAAGACGTCTGATGAGTGCATTTGGAATGGTGCTGATTGCTATCTTCATCATCCATCGCCTGATTCCTACCAGTTTCTTGCCTGTCGAAGATCAGGGATACTTTAAGGTGGAACTGGAGTTACCGGAAGGCGCCACACTGGAGCGTACCCGTATAGTGACCGATCGCGCGGTGAAGTATTTGGAGCAAAATCCGTATGTGGCTTATGTGCAGAATGTAACGGGAAGCAGTCCGCGTGTGGGAAGTAATCAGGCACGCAGCGAACTGACCGTCATTTTAAAGCCTTGGGAAGACCGCAAAAATACCACCATTGATAAGATTATGGCAAAGGTAGAGAGAGACCTGAAGGAATATCCCGAATGTAAAGTCTATCTTTCCACTCCGCCTGTGATTCCGGGGTTGGGAGCCTCCGGAGGTTTTGAAATGCAGCTTGAAGCACGTGGTGAGGCGACTTTCGAAAATCTGGTACAAGCGGCAGACACCTTGATGTATTATGCCCAGAAGCATAAAGAGCTGGCAGGACTTTCTTCTTCCTTGCAGTCCGAAATCCCGCAACTCTATTTTGATGTGGATCGTGACAAGGTGAAGATGCTGGGCGTACCGTTGGCAGACGTGTTCTCCACGATGAAAGCTTATACGGGCTCTGTGTATGTAAACGATTTTAATATGTTCAACCGTATATATAAGGTGTATATTCAGGCGGAGGCTCCGTATCGTGAGCATAAAGAGAACATCAATCTGTTCTTTGTGAAAGCTGCCAATGGAGCAATGGTTCCGCTGACCTCATTGGGCAATGCATCCTACACCACAGGGCCGGGTAGTATCAAGCGTTTCAATATGTTTACTACCGCCGTTATCCGCGGTTCGGCTGCACAGGGATACAGTTCCGGTCAGGCTATGGAGATCATGGAACAGATAGCACGCGATCATTTGCCGGACAACATAGGTCTTGAATGGAGTGGACTTTCCTATCAGGAAAAGAAAGCCGGCGGGCAGACCGGATTGGTCCTGACATTGGTGTTCCTCTTCGTTTTCCTCTTCTTGGCTGCGCAATATGAAAGCTGGACAGTGCCTATCGCAGTATTGCTTTCCTTGCCGGTAGCTGCTTTGGGAGCTTATTTAGGGGTTGCTGTTTGTGGCTTGGAAAATGATATTTATTTCCAAATCGGTTTGGTAATGCTTGTGGGGCTTGCGGCAAAGAATGCTATCCTTATCGTAGAGTTTGCCAAAGTACAGGTAGATAATGGGGGAGACTTGGTACAGTCGGCCATTCATGCCGCTCAACTTCGTTTCCGTCCTATATTGATGACCTCGCTTGCCTTTGTCTTGGGTATGCTTCCTATGGTACTTGCAAGCGGACCGGGGTCTGCAAGCCGTCAGGCAATCGGTACGGGGGTGTTCTTTGGAATGATCTTTGCCATTGTATTTGGTATTGTACTTGTGCCGTTCTTCTTTGTACTGATTTATAAAGCGAAAGCCAAAGTGCAACACAAAATCAAAAAAGACTGATGATAATATTGCAAACGAATTTTGATTACGTACTTATGAAAAGAAAGAATATATATATACTTCTGTTACTCATTCCGGTGCTTTTTGCATCGTGCAAAGTGGGTAAGAGTTATGTTCGTCCGGAAATGGCGTTACCCGATAGTTTGGCTCAACAACAGGACAGCGCCAGCATTGCCGACGAGCAATGGCAGGCGGTTTATACCGATAACACTTTGCGCAGCTTGATAGATCGTGCATTGGAATATAACAAAGATATGCTTATCGCTGCTGCCCGTGTCAAGGAAATGGCAGCGCAGAAACGCATCAGTGTAGCCAACTTGCTGCCCCAATTGAATGGGAGAGTGGAGGCGGAACGTGAAGTGGAGAATCATGGCGGTCATAGTCGTGACGTAGGTAATACTTATGAGGCAAAAGCTCTTTTGTCATGGGAACTTGACCTTTGGGGAAATTTGCGTTGGAAGAAAGCCGCTGCCGTTGCCGAGTACTTGCAAAGTGTGGAAGCACAGCGTGCCCTACGCATGACCATCGTTTCCGAAGTGGCTCAGGCATATTATGAATTGGTTGCGCTCGATACGGAACTGGAGATTGTGCGTCAGACACAAAAAGCACGTGAGGAAGGAGTGCGTCTCGCTCGAATACGTTTTGAGGGTGGGCTTACCTCGGAGACCTCTTATCAACAGGCACAGGTGGAGTTGGCCCGCACTGCTACGCTGGTTCCGGATTTGGAACGCAAAATATCTATCAAGGAAAATGACATCGCTTTTCTTGCCGGTGAGTTTCCCACCCGTATCGAACGCAGCCGCTTCTTGCAGGAACTGGATGTACCGGAGTCTTTGCCGGTAGGGTTACCTTCCGGTTTGCTGGAACGTCGTCCCGATATTCGTGCTGCGGAACAGCAGCTTATAGCGGAGCATGCTCGTGTAAAAGTGGCTTATACCAATATGTTTCCCCGGCTCTCATTAACCGGTCAGTTTGGATTGGAGAGTGATGTCCTGTCCAACTTTCTTCAGTCGCCTTATTCTTTGTTGAATGGTGCGGTACTGACTCCTCTTTTCAACTGGGGCAAGAACCGGGCTGCTTTGAAAGCGCAGAAAGCTTCGTTTGAAGCCGAAGTGCATAGTTATGAAAAGGCAGTATTGAATGCTTTCAAAGAAGCCAAGAATGCGATTGTGGACTTCAACAAGATAAAGGAGGTATATCAGTTGCGCCTTAAATTGGAGCGTTCTGCCAAAACGTATGTGGAACTGGCACAATTGCAGTATATCAACGGTGTTATCAATTACATGGATGTTCTCGATGCCCAGCGTGGTTATTTTGATGCGCAAATTGGGGTCAGCAATGCCATTCGCGACGAACTGATAGCGGTGGTGAATGTATATAAAGCCTTGGGGGGCGGCTGGCAAGTAGAGAAATAAGGCTGTTTGTGGTAATAGTTAAGAGTACTCCTGACATTTGTTAAGAGTACTCTTTTTTGTAGGTATAGCCTTGATGTACAGATGCAAGGCTATGGTGGCGACTTTATTAGACTAAGAAAAATATCATAGGCATGACGACACTTCGGTATATATTGCGAATAGATTCTTCCTGTCAACTTTTTCAATGTTTTTATCTATCTCCAATAATTTGTCTATATCGTTAGCATTAACTCCGGGCTTAATACAAATTTCCCTATTCTTTATTTCTATGATATCTTCAAATAAAGACAAATGGTTCCTGAAATATGAATACAGATTTTTGACGGTGGTACCGGCAGTTCCCCATATATCGGTAATAGTCAGGGTAGTACCGAAATACGTATTCAGTAACTGTAATATTTGAGGTCGGTTAGCAATATTGATTGCTTTCAGCCTTGGATATTTCTGACGCAGATAGTTGATGTCGTCTACAGCTCTTTTGATGGAATCTGGAGTACTATCGTACATAGGATATATACAAAAAGCAAATTCGTTAAATGTCAGTTTTTTTACTTCCAAGTTTTTGAGCACTTCCAAACAGGCTCTGTATGGGAAGAGCGTGTGAGCTATTTTATTATCCTCTAATGAGTTTGAATATCTTAACATCTGCTTCCTAAACAAATCTTGGGGTTTGATATGACCACTAAGATAATATTCGCCCAAAGGAGTAAGACTATAATTTTTCCCTGACTTTTCAATCAATCCTAACCGGTAGGTATGGCTGATATTGTTGTTGTCTATTTTAATATCGGCTATTGAGAGACATTTGGAATTCTTATCTTTATAAATTTTTATAGTCGGGTCAACCAAACTTGAGAAGAAACGTTCTGCAGCATAATCACCTATTGTTTTGAAGATACGTGCATGTCCTGTTTTTCGTTCACCGGCGCCAAAAGTGGTTGGCCTGCGAATATTATCAGGATTCGCATTAACAGTAGCGATTTGTACATATAATTCGTCGGAGAATTGTTTGATGTCGATTCCTTCTATTTGAATTATGATAGGAACATCGTCGTCTGTGCAGTCAGAGCCGATCCTGCCTGTCCTGACATATTCATTATTGAGCCTGTTAATCCAATCTTCAAGTCTGTTATCTTGGCTTCTGAGTGCTTGAATGATATTATAGACAATCTCAAACTCTTCAGAGTTTAAGATTTCTTCCGCAACAGAAGACTCCGGAATGAGAATCGGAATGATAAAATAGGCTGTTTTATCAATGCCATTTTGGGTTCTTAATGCTCTACCGCATGCTTGAACAATATCAACCAAAGATTTTTTTCTATCAATGAAATATACACTGTCAATAATGGGAACATCTACACCTTCGGTGAGGCACTTGGCATTTGATATGACAGAATATTCGGTGTTTTTGAATTTGTTAAGTATTTGAGCACGAGAGCCGGAATCTAGTTGGCAATTGATGTTATCTATAAAAAGATTATCTTCGGTGATGTGTTCATTGAATTCACGAATCACATCTGAAAGTGAAATATCATTACTGTTTTCAGCAACGAAATCCTTGGCTTTTCTAATAGAGGAGTGGAAAGATATTGTTTTTTTAATGGGGAACTCACCCATTGCTTTTGCCAGCAATATCTTTGAATATAGAATTTCAGCAGTTGTTGTCTTCTCATTGTTATCCAAGTCCCCGACAGAAATGTGTTTATTCTCAGCAATGTAATTATATACTTCGCTTTCCTTTACACCGGCAACAACAATTTTGTAATCAGAAATTGTTTTATCTTTAATCGCGGCTCCAAAATTATATTGTGAGAATAACGGACCATATACATTTTCGTCATCCATAGAGAAAATTACTTTTCCATTTTCCTCAAGATGCCGTTTCAACAATGGACGGACCATCCGTTCTGTTGCAGTCATAAACAACCGTTTCTTTGAACAAATGAATTGGTCCTCCAGTGCCAATGAGAAATTGGAACGCATACCTGCTGTTCGATGCGCTTCATCACAGATAATCAAGTCAAAAGTGTCTTTTGCAGTCTTCTGTGCTTCGGAAATCTTATCTGCAGATTGATAGGTGGAAAAGATATACCTGACCTTACCCTTTGTGTGGTCTAAGAACTTGGCAATCTCGTTGATGTTTGTAGTTACGGGTACACCCAACTGAGATACACTGATGTCAGCTTCATCATCGTCTATGTTCGATGAAACAGTATTGTCACTGCAAACGCACAAGTAAGTGAATGGAATTTTAGCTTGGTCAGCCCACGCCTCAAGTGTCTGTTTCACAAGAGAAATGCTTGGTGCCAGGAATAGAACAGTTTCAGCTTTCATTGCTTCAACAATCCATAATGAGGTTAGAGTTTTTCCTGTGCCGCAGGCTGCAATAACTTTGCCTCTGTTTTCAACTGAAAATCCTACAAGAACCTCCTTAATGATACGCTTTTGGTAATCGTATGGCTCATAAAAGACCTTGTTCTTTCCAGCATTCTCGTTGTTCACGAGATCGTAAAGTTGGTCGAAGAATTCTTGATCAAGAGAATCAAAGTCTTTTGCCAGAATCTGAAGATTTTCTTCGTGTTTATCAGAGAGATTACTCACTGCAAAAGAATTGGCAACTGTACAACAATAGTCGCAATAACGGCCGTCAGACCAGAATTTGGTGAGTTCTTCGTAGGTTGGTTTAACTCTGCCGGAGCGGAATTTACACTGGTAAGCAATAGACTTTCCTTCATTTGTAATAATAAGGCCGTCAACGCCACTATCTTGGTGTTGTTTATTGCCAAGCTTAAAAGCTTTTCTGTATTTGTCAGGAATATCTGCAGATGGGTATATCTCTGCTATTTGATACATTTGTTTCTTTATGGTAAAGTACGCAAATGTAAACTCTTCAAAAACGTTACCTCTCGCTTTTGCAGTTGGCAAAGCTTCTATGGCCTTTTCCAAAGAAGGCCAATCTGAGTAGTGTTTTTTAATAAGTTGGAGTATATCATAATCTACTTGATAATTTGAAGTTCAATTACAGATTCTCTCATTAGATTGTTATAATTTGTGTTCAGAATATGCATTTGTTGAGAAGATGAACGGATTTTGCGTGCATGATATATGTTACAAACTTTGTAGCCATATTTTTCTGCTATTTCTGCTAAAAGCAAGTCGGTTGGTACCAAAATGCCTTTATATCCGGAATTTGCAACTACAATATAACATTTTGCCTTGTTGACGAGGATTTTAGATAAATTCTTAATCATCGATTCCATGTCATCAAAATATCCTCTAATCATATCTGGAATATTTTTGTTCCAGATGTTGAAAGATGATATTAGTGAAGCTATTGTGTCCACATCTTTATTGCTGTTTGAAAATTCATGACTGAATTTAGAATTCACATGTGAGCGCAAGGCTATTGATCTAAATCGCTCAAAGTCATCGTAGGATTTGACAAAGCCTCCAATCCAAAATTCAAGTTTATACACTTCACAGTAGTCAAAACAGTTTGCATAAGGTGGCGAAAATACGCACAGTCCGATAGGCATGTCTTTTACTTTGTTAAAAGCCTCTTCAGTTATCATAGACCCCAAAATGATCTTATTCTCTTTGTCTTCGTTTGACATCCGGATGTCAGATAACATTTCGGATGCCTTGTCCAAATAGAGTCGGACCAAATCCGGTACAGCCTTGTAATTCTTTTTAAATTTTAAGCCATTGCCATCCTTAATTTTTAAGGAGCATTTGTCTATTATCGAAATAAGAGCAAGCCTAAAGAAATCTTGGACTGCATCATTGTTTATACCATCAACAAAGAAACGGATCTTGAGCAGAATATCGAGTACGTCTTCTGTAAAAGAAGTCTCTATGACACGCCCACCTTCAATCTCTACTTTGGAGTCCGGCAGAGTGAAACTTTCCAAATATTTTTTTATCAGAGCAATTTCTTTGGGTGTGTAATGATGTGTCTTGGCTTTTGCCGTTAATATCGCCATTGGATTTACATCAAACCCAATAGTCTTGTAACCACGATTTACTGATGTAAGGTTCGTTGTGCCAACACCGCAAAAAGGATCTAAAATATAATGCTCCTTTAGTGGCTTGGCTTCGTCGATGATATGTTTGACAAGTAATTCTGAATAGCCTTGTTTATAATCATACCATTTGTGTTTAGGAACAACCAAGTTGGTCTTGAAATTAACAAGACCTTCATAGTAGCTTCCGTCAACAACATTGTATTTTGATACAAGGCGTTCGATTATTCTCTGATAATCAGGAAGCTTTACGTCAAATAACTCTTGATTTATTATGGTTTTAGATTCACTTGTTCGCATTATCTGTATCGTAAAGCTTTGATAAATATTTTTTATTGAAATGGGAGTATAAATGATGAATACCCTTTGTTCTGAGATATGTTTTTGCAAAGGCGTCTATTAACGGTATTGCATCCACAAACATCTGCAATATCATTTCATTTCTATTCTCATCACTGCAACTGATGTCCTTTAGAAAGATATTATCAATGTCATAAATAAAATCTTCCTCCGTTGTATACACTTTCACAGGAATGCTATCAACCTTTTTGAAGGTATAGATAAAATCCCCATAAGGGGAGCCTTTTGCTTTTGTGTGCGCTGTTTGGCGGTAATTTTTAACTCCATCCTGAAAATACATCCTGTCAAATGTAAATCCGGATTTTAGGATTGAAAATAGCAGTGCCAGCCATGAGCATATGTCTTTGTTGTTAAATGTCAAAGACAAATACCTCATAGGTTTGAGAACCCTATATGCATTCTTAAACACTTCATATAGATTGTTCTCATAATCATATTGGCTCTTGGCTCCGTTAAATCCTTTTTTTCTATTAGCAACCGCTTCAAGTTCAAAGATTGGATAACGCTCATAAAGGTCTTGGTTCCAGGGATACCAGAAATGAGACAACTCTAAATATTGCACATTGCTGCCATAAGGAGGGTCTGTGATTATGGCATCCACGCTGCTCTCTGGTACATCCGTATGGCCGATAGGGGCGTTATAAAGCAGAACATTAGCTCTGTTTTCCAATAGATCTTTAATGGAATTTGTTCTTACCGGTATATAATTTATGCCGTTGTTATGCTTAATAGAAGCCAAGACTTTGGCAACAGATTTGTCAAATGCCGGAATAATTGAAACTTCGCAGAATTGATTTGGAATCCAATAAGCATGCTTGCTCCATGTCGTTGGGGATCCTCCTTGCCATGCCGCATTTGTAAATGACATTATATTGCAGTCTTTCAGGATATTGCTGAAAACAATTCTGACAAGTTCGTATTTTTCAGTTCCAAGTTTTTCCTCCAACGAATTTATTCTATTTTTGAGGAGCAACAAAATCATCAGGTTCCTTTTAGTAAAGAAATCCTGAAAATACAAAATCCCTTTTTTGGCAAGGCCGTCTTCAAACTGACGGTCCCAGTCCATAGGTATAAGGTCGCGCGGTATATTGATATGATGACCAATGATTTCTTTTTTCAGAAATTTGATATGCGACTTAAAACGCACCATGTCGTCCTCCTCGAAATGCTTCGTGATTCGAGTCCTATTGGCTGCATTAATCAGAAATATATACTGAGGTTCCAATCTTTCACAAGATGTGATATCAATTTCCCCCTCGCTGTTTAGTTCACAATATTTATTTGAACACCGGTATTTGCCATTCTTTATTTTCAGGTCATTGGCAAGTGGAGAAGGCCTGCCACACTTTGGACATCTGATTGTCAGGGCCATTTCAGCCCAAGATATATCATATCTCTGATTGTCCAGTTCAAAGAACATATAGTCCTTTACCAAAGTTTCAAGGTAGCAACGCAACTCTCTAAAACACTTTTCAAGAACTTCTATATCTTCAGACTTCTTGATCATGTTTCTTACAATAAACGTGGATAGAGGGTTCAAATCGCATCCGATGACGCGCCTGTCTTGAGTCACACCTTCATATATAGTGACACCTCCACCACAAAAAGGGTCGAGAATAATCTCACCTGGGGAAGTGAAATTTTCAATAAGCTGGTTAAATACGTTGTGAGGGCGACGAGCAAAATACTTGTGAATTTTGTACGGTGGTGTATGCGCCTTTGCAACTATTGGAGTATATGTGAATGATGGCATGATTATAGTACTTTGGTAATTTCATTTATGGCCTTTTAAGAACGATTCTTTTTTGAAACTATCGTGCAAAATTAGAAAATTCCGTTTGATTAACTAAGCAATGCGATGTAATTTGTTTCGTTTTGGTATTCACTTTTAATTATTTCTCTTCGCGGTTTGCATTTCTTGCAGAAAAAAGCGAAATTTGCGACGCTTTTAAACTGAACTTTATTAACACCTTTAAATAATTAAAAGAAATGACTAAAAGTGCATTACAAATTGCAAGGGCTGCTTATCAGCCCAAACTTCCGAAAGCGCTGAGAGGTACTGTAAAAGCAGTGGCCGGTGCAGCTACTCAGTCGGTAGCCGATCAGGAAGATATCAAGAAACTGTTCCCCAATACCTATGGAATGCCTTTGATTAAGTTCGAAGCTACTGATGAGGCTGTTAATTTCCCTGCTATGAACGTGGGTGTTATCCTCTCCGGTGGTCAGGCTCCCGGTGGACACAATGTAATTTCCGGTATCTTCGACGGTATTAAGAAGTTGAATAAAGACAGCAAACTGTACGGTTTCATTCTGGGTCCCGGCGGCTTGGTAGATCATAATTACATGGAGCTGACTGCTGATATCATTGACGAATACCGCAATACGGGTGGTTTCGACATTATCGGTTCAGGCCGTACTAAGCTGGAAAAAGAAGACCAGTTTGAAAAAGGTCTGGAAATTCTGAAAGAACTGAACATCAAGGCGCTGGTTATTATTGGTGGTGACGATTCTAATACAAATGCCTGCGTGTTGGCCGAGTACTATGCTGCCAAGAATTGCGGTGTGCAGGTTATCGGTTGTCCGAAAACTATCGACGGTGACTTGAAGAACGAAATGATCGAGACCTCTTTCGGATTTGATACAGCTTGTAAGACCTATTCTGAAGTAATCGGTAACATCCAGCGTGACTGTAACTCGGCACGTAAGTACTGGCACTTCATCAAACTGATGGGCCGTTCTGCTTCTCATATTGCTTTGGAATGTGCTTTGCAGGTACAGCCTAATATCTGTATTGTTTCTGAGGAAGTTGAAGCAAAGAATATGTCTTTGGATGATGTAGTGACTTATATCGCTCAGGCCGTTGCCAATCGTGCTGCAAAGGGACATAACTTCGGCACCGTTCTTATTCCCGAAGGTCTGGTAGAGTTCATTCCTGCCATGAAGCGTCTGATTGCGGAACTGAACGACTTCTTGGCTGCTAATGCGGAAGAATTCTCTCACATCAAGAAATCACATCAGCGTGACTATATCATCAGCAAGCTTTCTCCGGAAAATGCAGCAATCTATGCCAGTCTTCCTGAAGGCGTTGCACGCCAGTTGACACTGGATCGCGACCCGCATGGAAATGTACAGGTATCTCTTATCGAAACAGAAAAGCTTCTGTCCGAAATGGTTGCTACTAAGTTGGCTCAGTGGAAGGAAGAAGGTAAGTTTGTAGGTAAGTTTGCTGCGCAGCATCACTTCTTCGGTTATGAAGGACGTTGCGCTGCTCCGTCTAACTTCGATGCAGACTATTGTTATTCTTTAGGTTATGCTGCTTCTGCACTGATTGCTAACGGCAAGACCGGTTATATGTCATCCGTACGCAACACTACTGCTCCTGCTGAAGAATGGATTGCAGGCGGTGTGCCCATCACAATGATGATGAACATGGAACGTCGTCATGGCGAAATGAAGCCGGTAATCCAGAAAGCTTTGGTGAAGCTGGATGGTGCTCCTTTCAAGTCATTCGCCGCTCAGCGCGACCGTTGGGCTATAGAAACAGACTACGTTTATCCGGGTCCTATCCAGTACTTCGGTCCTACGGAAGTTTGTGACCAGCCTACTAAGACTTTGCAACTGGAACAAGGTAAATAAAATCTTAACAGCCAATTGCAGTCTTTGCTGTAATTGGCTGTTTTGTTTTTAGTAGATGCTTATTTAGTTTAAAATATTTGCATGCCTCCCAAAACTAATACCGCTTCCCGTCGTAAGCCTGTCTCACGTCGTGCTTCTTCTTCCCGAAAAAAGAAACAGGCAACGTCTCGCACCATGCCTGTATGGTTGCGCAATCTGTTGGCATTTGGCATTGTTGCGGTATTTTCCGTTGGATTTTATTGGTTTTTTATTCGTCCTTACGCCTATCGTTGGAAGCCTTGCTACGGATTGAAAGGCTATGGGGTATGTATGCCTTGCAGTTACGAAGTGCATGGCATTGATATTTCCCATTATCAGGGTATTATAGATTGGAATAAGCTCCTTCGTAATAAGGAGACAAAGTTTCCTATACACTTTATCTTTATGAAAGCCACCGAGGGCGGTGATCATGGGGATGAAACTTTTATCGAAAATTTCGGCCAGGCACGAAAATACGGCTTTATCCGGGGCGCTTATCATTACTTTCTGCCTAAGACAGACGCACATAAACAGGCCGATTTCTTTATTAACACTGTGCAATTGATGAAGGGAGATCTTCCGCCCGTTCTTGATGTGGAAACTACGGGAAAGAAATCACCGCAGGAACTGAAGGCCGTTGTTAAAACGTGGCTCGACAGAGTGGAGGCACATTATGGCGTAAAGCCGATTCTTTACACTTCCTATAAATTCAAGAAGCGTTATTTAAACGATTCTATTTTCGATTCTTATCCTTATTGGATAGCCCATTATTACGTTGATTCCGTAAAGTATGAAGGTAAATGGCACTTTTGGCAACATACCGATGTGGGCAATGTTCCGGGCATTGAAGAAGAAGTCGATCTGAATGTCTTTAATGGTACATTGGAGGAATTGCTTGGTATGACTTTGCGGTAGTTAACTTCATAGATGCAAGAAGTTAACTTTTAAGTATATACTTAGTTAACTTCTTCACACCTGTTTAGTTAACATCTTATCTGTCTTGATGTTAACTTTCTGTTGCTATTGTCTTTTGCAGTTTTTTATTCTGTGCTTTTATCTTTTTCTTGTACATAATAATTCTTGTTTTAATACAAATAATTAACGATGCAAAATGTCATGAATGACGAAGTTCACTTTTCATAAGGAAGTGGGCGAACTTTGAATTAAATTAGATAGCGGAAAATATGCGTAATTGTTGGCAATTATTTGTATTTCAGAAAAATATGTGAATGATAAAAAGTGTTTTTTAAACGTTCGTTTAATGGACGCAAAGATAACCTGTATTTTTGAAACGAGCAAAATGTTCAATAAAAATATTTTCATAAATTATTGGTTATAGGCATAACATATTGTTTATTAGTTCATTGAGCCGAACTTCATCCATCCTTATTTTTTGCAAATTTCTAAGTGTTTCTTCCCTTTCTCTTTTCTAAAATATTGACGTTTTTTAAACGAACGTCTAAAAAACAGTTTTTGTGTTATAATCCGTTTGTTTACAGTAGTTTACTCGTACAAAAATGTACAACTACAGAGCAATCATAGGTGAGAGGGGCACAAAACTTGCCGTATTCTATATAAAGTGTCTGCAATTGATTGGAATTCAAGTATCTGCGAGGGTTTCAAAGCCCCGGGAGAACGCCCTTTTCTGAAATTGGCCTATAAATGGAAACAGAGAAAGAGACCGAATTATGGTATGCCATGCGTGCCACCTACCGCAGAGAGCCGGATGCTGTACGCTTACTTGGCAAGGAGAATATGGATTGTTTCGTCCCCATGCAGTATAAGGTGACGGTTAAGAAAGGTAAGAAGGTCCGTATTCTGGTTCCTGTGATACACAATCTGATATTTGTTCATGCCTGTCCTTCTGCTCTGAAACGTGTCAAGTCTAAAGTTACTTATTTACAATATATCACCGATACCCGCAGTGGTGAGAAAATCATCATCCCGGATAATGAGATGCGTCGTTTCATAGCAGTGGCGGGGACTTACAGCGACCAGCTTCTGTACTTCCAGCCCGAAGAGGTAAACTTATCCAAAGGAACAAAAGTCCGTATCACAGGTGGTGACTTCGAGGGTCAGGAAGGTATCTTTCTGAAAGTGAAGGGAGCACGTGACCGTCGTGTTGTCATTGAGATTCAGGGTGTGATTGCCGTTGCCATGGCTACTATCCATCCTGAACTGATAGAAGTAATCAAATAATTGATTGTAGATCGTTTTACAGTTGTCAATTCATAACTCATAATTTATAATTCATTATGTCTCTTTCTGAAGAAACTCTTTCCCTTCAGCGTGCCGCGCACGACCTGATGTATTTGGGTATGGACGGCAGTCCCGTCTACAGCGATGATCTTTCCCGTCGTAACGGTGAGATTTACCGTATGACCACAGCTTTGTATAATTCCGGCTTCAAAGGTTCCACTGTTGAAGAACAGGCTAACGTCTGCCTTGCTCTTCTGATGGGCTACAATGCTTCGTTTATTGATCATGGTGAAAAGCAGGAACATATTCAAGAGATTTTGAATCGCTGTTGGGATATTCTTGAAGTTCTTCCCGCATCACTATTGAAGCTTCGTTTGCTTACTGCTTGCTATGGTGAAGTTTATGATGAGCCTTTGGCTGACGAGGCACGTAAAATTATCGCTGGTTGGGATGAGAAATCGCTTACTGACGAACAGCAAGAAGCCATTGAAGAATTTCTGAATGTGGTGGATAATCCTTATCCATGGGAGGAAATAGAAGAATAATATGTGAAATTAATAAATGAAGTATAATGCAAATCTCCTTTGTGATGTATTTATGTAAGTGTTTTGTTTATTAATAAAAGTAGGGAAGACTTTGATAAAAATGTAGTATTTTGATGTGTTTTTTAATAGTCTTTGAAAAAATAGTTGTGTGATGCATATGGACTATAGTCGTAATATTCAATCGTATTACAATTATTTATCTTCATATACCTATATCTCATTTGATATATTTGATACTTTAATTTTTCGAACGGTATCTGATTATCGTGATATTCATAGGATGGTTCAAAGATTATATTTTGAACTATATGGTGTAATGTTAGATAATTATCCTGTTAAGCGAATGAATGCGGAATTTACAGCTCGTTCTTTACGAGGGGTAATGGATATTGATATTGATATGATATATGACCATTTGTCTGAATATACAATTCAGGAAAAACAACGTTTAATGGCATTAGAAGAAAAATGTGAATTAGATAATTGTATACCTAATCCTTTAATGGCTGATGTATGTCGTTTGTGTTATGAAAATGGGAAAAAAATAGTGATTACAACTGATATGTATCTTCCTAGAACTGTACTTCATCGAATATTACAAAAAATTAAAGTCAAATATGATTTTTTATTTATATCAGGAGAAGAGGGATATACCAAAAGGAACGGAGAGTTATTTTCTGTTGTACTCAACAAGCTATCTATCTCACCATTGGATATTATACATATTGGTGATGATATGAATAATGATATAATTATGCCTAAAAAGAAAGGAATATCATCTTTGTCACGGCTGATAAACTCTACAAAACCATTGTCATATTTGCAGACTGATAGAAAGAATGATTTAGCTGTTACTCATCTTAATAACTTTTTGCAGATTAATTATACCAATAATGTTCCTCTTGATTCAGAACATCGTATAGGTTATTATGTGTTGGGTCCATTAACTGTTGACTTTTGTCAATGGGTACACATAATGAAGCAAGAACACAATCTAAAAAAACTTTTATTTGTTGCACGTGAGGGCTATTTTATAAAGCAGGTGTATGAGGAAATGTATCCTGATGAAGTTGACGAAATTGGTTATATTAGGCTTAATAAGAACTTATTGAGATTACCTTTACTTAGTATTGGTGCACCATGCGAGTATTTTATGCGTGCTAAGCTATGGCAAAAAAAGTACACATGGAATCTGATACTTGATATGCTTTATATTACAGATTATGAAGGAGCAAAATCTTATGTGACTAAGCACATTGGGTTTACAGATTTTGATATGCAGATTGATTGTAAAGAATTGGAGGAAGGAAAATATGATAATATTTTACTTTTACTTTTTGAATATATAAAGGATAAGATAGTATACCAAAGCCAATTATTTGATGAATATATTTCGTCTTTAGGGCTTTGTAGTAGTAAAATAGGTCTTGTTAATAATAGTATAAACGGCAGTGGTCAGTCAATGTTAACTGATTTCCTTTCTGCAAAGGGGAAGTCATGTGATATAATAGGGCTTCAATTTTTTAAAAGTTCCAACTGTGAGAGACTTTTGGGTGATAGATGTAGGGCTTGGCTTACTGAAAATAAAAGAATTACTAGATTTAGTAAAATGCGCTTTTATAGTAATTGCTTATTGATGGAACATCTTATGTTTGAACCTCAAGGAACTTCTTTGTATTTGTGTAAAAAGAATTCAGCTGTTGAGGTGTGTTGCGAAACCCCTCGAACAGAAAAATCTGATTATGCAAGGATTGCAAAAATTCAGCAATACGCTCTTTGCTTTGTAAAAGATTATTTAAACCATATTTGTTTACCCCTTGAAATGGCTGGGTTTGATATTTTTTATAGAATGCTATGTTATCCTTTATATGATGATGCTTTGTTGTTGTGTCATCTGAATGATGACGATTTTGGCGGTGATAAGAAAATTGCCAATATGAAACGCCCTTTCCATTATAAATATTTGTTTTCAAAAGATCTTCCTAGTGATATTTCTTGGAAAGAAGGTTATTTTACTTTGAAAGGACTTTCACAATGGAGTATCAGTTTATATTTGAGTTGGTTAAAATGTTTGTATACAAAAAATTCTATTCTTCACATTTTTAAGGAACTTAAAAATAGCCTATTAAATGGTATAAGTGAATGAGTGGACTGTTAGTAAGGATTGTGGAGGTGCTTATTATTTTAGGAGTACTGTGTGGTAAGAAAATAATTAGTTTTAACCAGCCTGTAACAATATTAAAGATTGAGCCAATAAAATTTTATGGATATAAACATATCTAAAAAAGATGTACTGTGGGGATACTTCGCAACTTTTTTCTCAATAGGAACAGGCCTTATTACTCTTCCACTTATTTTAAATAAACTGTCGGCCGAAGAGGTTGGTATGAATTATTTAATGCTTTCGGTAAGTTCATTTATATCGTTATTAGAGTGCAATTTTGCGGGACTCATCGGTCGTAATATAACTTATGTATTTAGTGGTGCACAGACCTTAGAGAAAGAAGGTATAGAGGGAATGAGGGGAGGAAAAGTGATTAACTATCATCTTTTGGCTACTATCATTGATACTGCTAGATTTATATATTGCAGAATTTCTTTCTTGATATTCTTTGTTATGATTACAGCAGGCTCTGTCTATATGTGGAATGTGACTAATGGTTTTATCAATGTAGATAATTCGTTAACTATTTGGTTATTTTATTCCATATCGGTCTATTTTAATATATATTATATGTATTATAACTCTTTGCTTGTAGGTGCAGCTCGGATTATGGAACAGAAGAAAGCCATGGTCTATTCCAAAATAGTTTATATATTGATTTGCTATGTTATGCTTTTTCGAGGATGGGGACTGATGAGTGTAGTTATTGCTAACCTGATATCTCCATTTGTAAGTCGATTCTACAGTTGGCGAAAATTTTATACTCCTGAGATAAAGAGGAATCTTAAGGGGCAGATTGTTGAAAAAACAGAGATGCATAGAACGTTTAAAGTTCTATGGTTTTCAGCTCGAAAATTAATGGTAAATTCTGTAGGGTCCTATTTATGTATTCATGCTGGTATGTTTATTGCTGGTCTATTTCTGTCACTTAGCGAGGTGGGATCATACGGCTTGATGCTACAGCTTTTCTCTATACTTTCATCGCTAGCAGCCAATTTGGTATCAGCGTATGAACCTTTGTTTTGTAAACTTCGTGTTCAGGGTGATATGGAGAATTTACGCAAAAAATTCTCATTAAGTTTATTTGTGATGTATGTTGTTTTTTTTGTGGGTGGAATTTTTATCATTTTGGCTGGAGATTGGTTATTGACAATTGTTAGGTCGAAATCAGTGTTGCCAGCTACTTATATCATGGTATTCTTTTTTATTAATCAGATTTTGACAACCAATCATTCTTATTGTGCTGTATTTATAGCTACTGGTAACCATATTCCTTTTGTGAAAGCGTCCGTCGTTGCAGGAGTTTTCATAGTAGCATTTTCATTGCTTTTCCTCTATTTTACTAATTGGGGAGTTTTTTCACTGGTATTTGCTCAACTGATGGTACATATAGCATATAATCATTGGAGATGGCCTTTGTGGGTGATGCATGAATTAGATTTTACTTTCATACAATTTCTTACTACAGGTTATCGTGAAACTCAAAATATGGTACATCGTTTGTTGATAAAAGTCATTTAAATACAGTGTATTAATACGATTCAAATTATATTATTTTATTAGTAGGAATAATCTGACTTTTTATAAAAATATAAATTTTTGCATGAAAATTTTAGCAATCAATAATTATTCACTTGAGACTTGCTTATCGGCAAGTAGGAGAAAAGAGGCACCAGCACATCATAATTGGGGAGTAGATTTTCTGTTAATAGAGAATGAAGTGGATTTTTTAAATTTTGATTATTCAAGGGGAGGAATAATATATTATTGGAGAGCTTTGACATTTTGTATCAGATATTTTAGGCGTTTTAGAAAATACGATGTAGTTATTTCATTTTTCAATCCTTGTATAGGATTTCTTGCTTATTTAAAACAATTTGGTTTTTTGAAATGTCGATTATTTACACTTGTTCATCATCGCTGTAGGTATATGTTGCTTAGTTCGGGATATGATAGAGTATTCTTTTTGAGTAAGCAGATAATGAACTTGGTAAAAAAAGATTATCCACATTTATCAGATAAGATGACTTGGCTTGATTGGGGTGTAGATTTGGACTTTTATGATAATTATTTCAAAAAAATAGTATTGAAAGATATAGAAACTACTCCAATTGCTATTAGTACAGGAAAAACGGAAAGAGACATATTTTTACTCTCTACGGTATGTGAGAAAATGAATATACCATATATATTAATAACAGATAAAGTAGATGGGAGTTTTCCTCATGTTATTTCGTCAGGAAGTAAAGGTGTGAATTCTGTTTCCTATCCAATTATGCTAGATTATATGGTGAAGAGTTCGATAAGCATTATTCCTATTTTACCTAATTTCCCTTCTACATCTCTGTGTGGATTAACTTCATTTCTTGACGCTTTGGCATTAGGGCAACCGATTATAATGTCGGATAATACAAATATATCTGTTGACATTGAAAAAGAAGGAATTGGACTGATTTATAGAGCTGGTGATGAGAAAGACCTTTCCGATAAGATATTATATATGATAAACGATCCATTGTTTTGTAAATCTTGTGGCGAAAATGCTCGGTTATATGCCATGAAACATGATTATAAGGCTTATTGTAGACAGTTGTATTCATTTTTAATAAAGTAGTGCATCGGTTTTATAGCACAAGTGTTTTTGGAGAGATATTGATTTAAAGATTAAGAAAAAGATATAATAGTGTTCGTATGAAAAAGGTTTTATTTGTTAGCTTTACAAGTGAACAATCATTTACTGGTGGGCAACAATGCAGTAAACGTAACAAACAATCGCTTGAAGCTCTCTATGGTACAGATAATGTATGTCACTATATTATTGAACCTTATAAAAAACGGCATAAAATATGTACTAAATTAGAACGTATAAGAGACATATTCAGGGGATATATGGGAGGAATGAAGCGGAGTCGTGAAAATGAAATTGTAGAAATGATTGATTCCCAAAATATAACTGACGTCTTTATTGATAGTAGCCTGTTGGGGCTTTTAGCCAAGAGCATAAAAAAAAACCATCCTTTAATTAACGTTATTGTGTTTTTTCATAATACTGAATATTCATTTGTACGAGATTCGGTAAAGGTTAATAGGGATTATTTTCGTTTTTATTGGTTGATTCTTTCTAAGTACAATGAAAGTGTGGCGTGTAGATATGCTGATACCATTATTGCATTAAATGAACGTGATGCCTTAGAAATAAAACAACTTTATGGTAGATATCCAGACTGTATTATCCCTATTACATTTAAATTGGATTATCACCCTTCGGAAAAAGTAATGTCCACTTCTATAAATAATAGAGGTTCACGGTTGAAGGCTTTGTTTGTAGGTAGCTATTTCTTTGGAAACACACAAGGAGTAAAGTGGTTTTGCAATGAGGTATTACCTAAATTAAATATGGAATTGACTATTGTAGGTTCTGGTATGGACGCTTTGAAAGATGAGTTAACTCTTTCTGATAAGATTCGTATTTACAATGATGTTCCTTTATTAACACCTTTTTTTGAGGATGCGGATATTATGGTTTTACCAATTTTATCAGGAAGCGGTATGAAGGTAAAAACTGCTGAGGCGCTAATGCATGGTAAATATATATTGGGTACTAGTGAGGCTTTAAGAGGTTACAATGTAACAAGCAAGCAAGCTATGTTGTGTGATACAGCTGATGATTTTGTAAAAGCAGTAGATAATCTTCCTATTAAATATAAATTTTGCAAGGAATCATATAAGTTATTTAATGAAGAGTACTCTTTTGATATCTCACTGAAACTATTTGCACAGTCTTTGAAAATGCTATGATATACTTCGTAGTTTTTCTGCTTTTACTTGTAATAGCCCTAATAGAGCCATATACAAAAAAACAGCAAAAGAAGTATTTAACTCTTGTGTCGGTTTTGATTGTAGTTTGTTTTCAAGGGTTAAGATGGGAAACTGGGACAGACTGGCTACCCTATTATGAAGGCTTTGTTAATTCTGCAGACAGGGACTACATAGAGGTATATGGTTTTGAAATAGGTTATTCTTTTTTGAATACATTTGTTTATCTGCTGACCAAGTCGTTTACAGTATTCCTATTTGTAGAATGTTGCCTTATTCAGATATTTTATGTAATATCATTAAAGGCATTGAATATCAATAATATTCCATTCTTTATTCTAACTTCATTTTTACCTATTGTTTTTCCTATAAGATTTACTCTTGCAGTTGCAATTCTATTTTTTTCTTATGTGTTTATATTGAGAAACAAATTTATACCTTATCTACTATGCATATTATTAGCTATATCTATACATAGATCTGCCATTTTATTTGTTCCGGCCTATTTTATAGGAAAGATTGAATTATCGCTGAAATGGGCTATATTAGTTTATGCATTTTCAATTGTTGTTGGTTTTGCATTTGAAGTAACGTTTGGCTCTGTGTTACAGATGCTTTCTATTATTTATTCTGGTATTGGAAAGTCATATCAAGGTAAATTAGATTCTTATGTTACAGGTGAGATTCCTGAGTATGCCGAAATGACACCTACAAAATTATTGCTCGCAATTATTAATAGTCTTATTTTTATAATCTTATTTTTCTATTTCAAAAGAAAGGTTTTTCAATCAGACCGTCTTTATTCTATGCTTCTTACATTGTATGTATTTGGGATGTGTTGGAATAGAATCTTTTTGCAAGTGATACCAGATTTTGCAAGAGTTACAGCCTTTTATAGTTGCGGTTTCAATATAATGCTTATTATGATAATATCAAAGTGTGAACGTAAAAATCAGATATTTCTTTTTATGTTTCTTGCTATTTATTATTGTATTAAATATTGGTTGAATATAAATGGTTATTATAAAGATCTTTATCTTCCTTATTATAGCGTTTTCTCAACCAGTGGAAGGCCAGGAGGAACGTATTAAAATCAAGTTTTTATTTTTAAAGAAAACTTAATTATAGGATAATTGAGAGTGAGCTAAGAGTACTATATACACAGTTTACTCAAAATGCTTATTATGATATAGTAATAGGCGTGTCTTTAGGATATTTGATTTGCGGAGATCTTATGCAGGATGTGTGAAAATTTGTAGTATAGAAAGTTTGTAGAGTCATATTATGGCTGAGAAGAGTAGACAATTATTAGTTTGTGAACTCAGACGTGAATAGATGAGATTTTTTTATAATCATTATGAGTAAGCTTATTATTGAAATTCTTGCATTCGAGGAAGGTAAGTCTTTTGGATTTCAAGAGTATGTGTTTAATTTATTGAATTATTTCCATTCTCATTGTGGTAACCTAAGATTCAGAGATATTATTATTGTCTGCCTTAAAGGTCAGGAAAAATACCTGCAGAAGTACGCTGATTGTATGAATATTCATATTTGTGAGTGTAGCTCTATATTAACTCGTTTACTACGGCAGACTTGGCTACCAGTTGAGCTGAAATTGCAAAAAGAGGATGTAATACTTTTTACGGCTAATTATTCCTCACTTTTGAAACGTTGCAAGCATGTATTAGTGATACACGATCTTTTGTTTAAGCGTAAGTCGTGGTTACCAAATAGATTGATGCGTTGGCAGCGTGAAATATACCTGCCAATCTCTGTAAGAAAAGCTGATAAAGTAATTTGTATTTCAAAGTTTACTGAGAAAGAAGTATTGCATTACTATCCTAAGGCGAAAGGAAAGATTGATGTAGTTTATAATTATTTTAATTTTCTAAAATATCCTATTCGTCACAATATAAAAAAAGAAAATAATTTCATTTCTGTGTGTTCTTCGGCCTATCATAAAAACACTATTACTGTGTTGAAGGCGTTTTATGAGTATTGTCAACATGGTGGCATATTTAATTTAACTTTTGTAGGAAGTCTTTCTAAGGATTCAGAAGCGAAGCGTTTTTATGATGGGTTAGATGTTGACATACAAAATAGAATTCGAATATATTGTAAAATAGATAATGATATTCTGGCAACATTGTATAGTAAAGCGAAAGCATATATATCAGCTTCTTTGTTTGAAGGGCTGGGAATGCCAATTGTTGAGGCTATGTATTTTAATCTTCCAGTGATACTTTCGGATGATGAGGTATTTCATGAAGTTAGTTTAGAGAAAGGCACGTACTTCAACCCTTTGGATTATAAGATGTTAATGAATCTGTTTTTTGATGTTGAACATGGAATTTGTGGAACTCCTGACTATTCTGGAATTGTAAAAGAACATTATTCAGAAGAAAATACATCAGGTATATATGTGGATATTTTAAATTCTATGTAAATATAGAGAAATACTATTTTAGTACTCTTTAAAAAAATGTTGCAAATGCTACTATGTTAGTTACACAGGGATGAACAGGTGATTTACTAATGATCTGTTTCATGCCTACTTGTCTTTATATAATAAGGAAATAAATGTTATATCTTTATTTATTCGATTAGTAGATTTGCATTTTTTTCGTTTGTAAATATTGATTGCAGGTATTATATAAATGTAGTAGTGGGTTCTTCATTTGTGGAGTAGCAGCTTTGAAGAATTTAATATTAGTTATAATTAAATAAAGTGTTTTAGATATGTTTTGTATCTCTGCATGTCTTCATCAGATTTGCTTCTTTTAGTAGTATTGAAACATTTGTAATATTGCTAATGACATTTTATTTTTCCATTGTAGTATCGAGAAGAGAGTATATGCACGTTATGTTTTAGGGTATGGAAAAGCACTTTTTGTTAAAGAAAAAGATTATCCTAAAATTGGTTAATCAGATAGCTCGGTTATAGAAACAGATAGGATTTTGCTAGGTTGGCTAAAGAAGGTAAATGCTTGAAATCCTGCTAATCGAGCTAGTTTAAGAGTAAAATATAGGTTATTATATTGATTTTAAATTAAAATTTATGTCGATATTTAAAGACAAAGTCTTATTGATCACCGGTGGTACAGGTTCCTTCGGCAATGCAGTCTTACGCCGTTTCCTTGATTCCGATATCAAAGAAATTCGTATTTTCTCTCGTGATGAGAAAAAACAGGATGACATGCGTCATCACTTGCAGAACCCGAAAGTGAAGTTCTATATCGGTAATGTGCGTGACCGCCAAAGTGTGGACGGTGCAATGATGGGAGTGGACTATGTGTTCAGTGCAGCCGCATTGAAGCAAGTACCGAGTTGTGAATTTTTTCCATTGCAGGCTGTACAGACCAATGTTGTCGGTACGGATAATGTATTGGAATCTGCCATTGCCCATGGGGTCAAGAATGTGGTGGTACTTTCCACTGACAAGGCAGCTTATCCCATCAATGCGATGGGTATCAGCAAAGCCATGATGGAAAAGGTGGCAATAGCCAAAGGTCGTGCTTTGGGTGAGGATGCGCAGACTACCATTTGTTGTACCCGTTACGGCAATGTGATGGCAAGTCGCGGTTCTGTTATCCCCCTGTGGGTGGAGCAGATAAAAAACGGCAAACCCATTACGATAACGGATCCTAATATGACCCGCTTCATGATGACTCTGGATGATGCCGTGGATTTAGTAATTTATGCGTTTGAACATGGGCATAACGGAGATCTTTTTGTGCAGAAAGCTCCGGCCGCTACCTTGGATGTTCTTGCCCGGGCCCTAAAGGAAACATATGCACAGATAAATCCCGTTTATGGAACCACAGAAGTGAAAACTATAGGTACCCGTCATGGTGAAAAGCTGTATGAGACTTTAGTGACACGTGAAGAAATGGCAAAGGCGATTGATATGGGCGGCTATTATCGTATCCCTTGCGATGCCCGAGATTTGAATTATGATAAATTCTTTACGGAAGGTAATGAAAACATAGCCCAGATAGAAGACTACCATTCTCATAATACGGTCCGTCTGGATGTGGAAGGCATGAAAACATTGTTACTGAAACTTCGTTTTATACGTGAAGACCTTGGACTGGAGGAGAAAGCTAAAACAGCGGAGATAAAGAGTGAATAAGCATTATATAAGTTAATATAGCAGGAAATAAAGTGAATAGCGCCATTTTTTCAGAAAAAAGTTTTATCTTTGTTTTAAAACTAAGGTAAACGAGATATGGCAGCGACAGTATTAAATCCGGTTCAACAACATCTATTGAAGATGTTCGCTTTTGATGGTTCGGAAGAAAGATTGATGGAAGTGAAAGAGGTGCTGACAAAGTATTTTTCTCAGAAGTTAGATGACCGTTTGAATGAATTATGGGATTCTGGAATATTAAATCAAGAGAAACTTGATGAATTAAGAAAGATTGATGTCCGTACTCTTTTAAAGAAAGATGAGTAGAATAGTCTTGGATACAAACAGCTTGGTGCAATGCATCTCTCCTAAAAGCAAATATCGTAAAATTTGGGACTGCTTTCTGGATGGAACAAACCTTTTGTGTGTATCTAATGAGATACTCAATGAGTATGAAGAAATCTTAGAACGATTGGCTGGCAAGGAAACAGCCAAAATATTTATAGAACTTATTCTAAACTCTTCTTATACGTTATTTTTTACTCCATATTATAATTTCAATCTGATAAAATCCGATCCGGATGATAATAAGTTTGTGGATTGTGCAATTGTGGCCAATGCCAAATTTATTGTGACGGAGGATCATCATTTTCATATCCTTAAGCAATATAGTTTCCCTAAAGTGGATTTTATCGGGCTGGATGATTTCTACAAACTATTGTAATCTTTCCTTTTTTCTGCGATAAACAGAATTATACCATTTATGAAAATCTTAGTAACCGGCGCCAAAGGGTTTGTCGGTCGAAACCTCGTATCCCAACTGCATAACATTCAATCGGGGAAAGCCCGCAATTATGGAATGGAAGGGAAGGAGTTGACTGTGTTTGAGTATGACGTGAACAGTGACACCTCGGAGTTGGACGTTTATTGTCGTCAGGCGGATTTTGTGTTCAACCTTGCAGGCGTGAACCGTCCGAAAGAATCGTCGGAATTCATGAAGGGGAATTTTGGCTTTGCCTCCACATTGCTTGATACATTGAAAAAATACGGCAATACGTGCCCTGTGATGCTCTCTTCTTCCACGCAGGCTGCGCAGGATAATCCTTACGGTGAGTCGAAGCGGGCAGGAGAACAACTGATGTTTGATTATAGTAAAGAAACTGGCGCAAAAGTGCTGGTCTATCGTTTTCCGAATGTATTTGGTAAGTGGTGTCGCCCCAACTATAACAGTGCGGTGGCTACATTCTGCCATAATATAGCCCATGATTTGCCCATTCAGGTGAACGATCCTGATGTAGTGATGAACTTGGTATATGTGGATGATGTTGTGGATGAATTGCTTGCAGCGTTGAACGGCAGGGAACATCGTAAAGGGGATTATTGTGAAGTGCCTGTGGTGCATACTATAACCCTCGGTAGCATTGCAGTGTTGATAAAGTCTTTCAGGCGGATGTCTGAGAACCTGGATGTTCCTGATTTAAGTGACGCTTTTACCAAGAAACTCTATTCCACTTATCTCTCATATTTACCGGTTGAAAAGTTTCGTTATCCTCTGAAGATGAACGTAGATGAACGCGGCAGCTTTACTGAGATTATTCGTACGGCAGACCGCGGGCAATTTTCTGTGAATATCTCCAAACCGGGTATCACCAAAGGTCAGCATTGGCACCATACCAAGAGTGAGAAATTTGTGGTGGTAAGCGGGCATGGTTTGATTCAGCTTCGTAAGATAGGCTGTGAAGAAATCATAGAGTTTGAGGTCAGCGGTGACAGGATTGAAGCAGTGGAAATGATTCCGGGTTATACGCATAATATTATCAATCTGAGCGAAACGGAGGATTTGGTGACTGTGATGTGGTGCAACGAGTGCTTCAATCCGGAACGTCCGGATACTTATTTTGAGAAAGTTTGAGAAGAATAAGAACAAAGGGACAACATAAAAAATGGAGATTAGATTGAATTATTCAGATATCAAGTTTCAGGAGAACGGACGCTTGAAACTCTTGATTATAGTAGGTACCCGCCCGGAAATTATTCGTCTGGCGGCAGTTATCAACAAATGCCGGGAGTATTTTGATTGCCTTTTGGCTCATACAGGTCAGAACTATGATTATAACCTGAATGGCATCTTCTTTCGTGACCTTAAACTGAAAGATCCTGATGTTTATATGGATGCTGTGGGCGATGACTTGGGGGCGACAATGGGCAACATCATCAATGCGGGCTATAAGCTGATGGTACAGACGCGGCCGGATGCTGTGTTGGTGTTGGGTGATACCAATTCCTGCCTTAGCGTAATAGGTGCTAAACGGCTTCATATTCCGATTTTTCATATGGAAGCAGGCAACCGATGCTTTGATGAATGTCTGCCGGAAGAGACGAACCGCCGTATTGTGGATATAATTTCCGATGTGAATCTTTGTTATTCAGAACATGCAAGGAGATACCTGAACGCTTCGGGGGTTGCAAAGGAACGGACTTATGTTACAGGCTCTCCGATGGCTGAGGTGTTGCATGAGAATTTGTCTGCAATCGAATCTTCGGATATTCATCATAGACTGGGCCTTCAAAAAGGCAGGTATATTCTTTTGTCTGCCCATAGGGAGGAGAATATTGATACGGAAAAGAATTTTCTTTCGTTGTTTAAGGCAGTCAATGCTATGGCAAAGAAATATGACATGCCAGTTCTCTACAGTTGTCATCCTCGCAGCAGGAAGCGTCTGGAGGCAAGTGGCTTTGAACTTGACAGCCGCGTGGTGCAGCATGAACCTCTCGGTTTCCATGATTACAACTGCTTGCAGATGAATGCGTATGCTGTGGTGAGTGATAGCGGTACGCTGCCTGAGGAAAGTTCTTTCTTTACTTCTGTGGGACATCCTTTCCCGGCGATATGTATCCGTACGAGTACAGAACGTCCCGAGGCTTTGGACAAGGGCGTCTTTGTTTTGGCGGGTATTGATGAGAGCTCACTGTTGCAGGCGGTGGATACTGCCGTAGCAATGAATGCTAACGGTGATTATGGTATTCCAGTTCCGACTTACTGTGATGAGAATGTATCGACTAAAGTTGTGAAGCTGATACAGAGCTATACAGGGGTGGTGAATAAAATGGTTTGGAGAAAATTCTGATTCGATAGGGATGAATATCTTGTTTTTAACATTGGGCTATATCTCTGATATTTCAGAACGTGGTATTTACACAGATTTAATGCGCGAATTTATTCGTAACGGGCATTCACTATATATTGTAGTTCCAGCTGAACGACGTTTTCATCAACCAACAGAATTGAGAGAAAACAGTGAGGTTAGAATCTTGAAAGTAAAGACTTTGAATATTCAGAAGACAAATTTGATAGAAAAAGGTGTCGGGACATTATTATTGGAATATCAATATCAACAAGCTATACATACATATTGGAAAGATGTAAAGTTTGACTTGATATTATATTCGACTCCTCCGATAACTTTCAATAAAGTGATAGCCTCTTTGAAAATACGATATGGAGCAAAAACTTACCTGTTATTGAAAGATATATTTCCTCAGAATGCAGTTGATTTAGGGATGTTTTCAAAGAGCAGTCTGTTTTACTGGTTATTTCGTAAGAAAGAAAAACAGCTTTATAAGTTGTCCGATTATATAGGTTGTATGTCTCCTGCAAATGTAGAGTATGTATTGAAACATAACCGTTTTGTTAATTCAAATAAAGTGGAGGTTTGCCCCAATAGCATAGAACTGAAAAAAGGTAATGAATATTTGATAGATAGAAAAACATTACTTACTAAATTAAATATTCCGACAAACAAACTATTATTTATTTATGGTGGAAATTTAGGCCGCCCGCAAGGAGTTGATTTTTTGATGGATGTAATTGAGGCTAATGAAGCAAGGGATGATACTTATTTTATCATAGTAGGTAATGGAACTGAGTATGGTCGGATAAGTCAATTTTTTGAAATCAATTCTCCCCGTAATTCTAGCCTGCTATCTTCTCTTCCCAAGGAGGAATATGATAATTTGGTAAAAGTATGCGATGTTGGTTTGATATTTCTGGACAGACGTTTTACAATTCCTAATTATCCTTCTCGTTTACTATCCTATCTTGAAAATGGAATGCCGGTATTATTTGCAACAGACTTGAATACGGATATTGGACGCATAGCCGAAACTAATGGTTATGGAATGTGGACTGAAAGTGGAGATTTGCATAGATTTATGAAGTTGGTTGATAATCTGGTATCGGATAAGGACTTGATGAAAATTATGGGTAAAAATGCTTATTCCTATTTATGTGCTAACTATACGGTACAAAATAGTTACCGGATAATAATGAAACATTTTGAGTAGTTATGTATTCTCATTTTTTGAAGCGTATATTGGATTTTCTAATTGTATTCTGTGTGTTAGTAACCATTTGGCCAATATTGTTACTTTTAATCATCTGGTTACACTTTGCTAATAAAGGTGCGGGAGTATTTTTTACTCAAGAACGCCCAGGAAAAAATGGTAAGATATTCAAAGTTATCAAATTCAAAACGATGACTGATGAATGTGATGCGAACGGTGATTTATTACCGGACGAGCAGCGCTTGACGAAGGTGGGAAAGTTTATTCGTTCTACTTCTGTAGATGAATTACCGCAATTAATAAATGTATTGAGAGGTGATATGGCTTTAATTGGTCCTCGTCCTTTGCTTCCTCAATATCTTCCTCTGTATAATAAAGAGCAAGCACGTAGACATGAAGTTCGTCCCGGTATTACGGGCTGGGCACAAGTGAACGGACGTAATGCTATTAGTTGGACAAAAAAGTTTGAACTGGATGTTTGGTATGTAGATCATTGCTCTTTTATACTTGATTTGAGAATCATTGTTTTAACAATTAAGAAAGTGTTTGTAAGAGAGGGGATCAGCTCTGAGACTTCAGCAACAATGGAATATTTTACCGGTAACAATTGAATAAATGAAAAATATATTGATTACCTCTGCAGGAAAGCGGGTTGTACTTGTAGAATTATTTAAAGAAGCTTTAAAGGCTTGTAATATTAAAGCTATGGTGTATACTACAGATATGAATCCGGCTCTAGCACCAGCTGGAATTATATCTGATAAGTGCTTTAAAGTTCCTAAGGTCACAGTGCCGGAATATGTGGATACCTTATTGTCTATCTGTATTGATAACCATATTGGGATGGTAATACCGACTATTGATACAGAATTGCTTATCTTATCTAAGAATAAAGATAAATTTAGTGATAGGCATATCTCTATTATAGTTTCTGATACATCTTTTATTCAACTTTGCAGGGATAAACGTAATACCGGAGACTTTCTGCAAAAATTGGGAATTCGTGTTCCTAGGCCAATTGATAAACTCCATCCGATTTTTCCTTTATTTGCAAAGCCTTATGATGGTTCGTTATCCAAAGACTTATTTGTTGTGAAGAACCCCGATGAATTAACTCCAGAGATAATACATCATCCCAAATTGATATTCATGGAATATATTGATAAAACTGAATATAAAGAGTTCACAGTAGATATGTATTATGGTCAAGACCATTATGTCAAGTCTATTGTTCCCAGAGAAAGAATTGAAATACGGGCAGGAGAAATCAACAAAGGGTATACTAGAAAGAATTTTTTGCTCCCTTATTTAAGGGAGAGAATGAATTACTTGCCGGGAGTTATTGGATGTATTTGTATTCAATTATTTTATAGAGAAAGTGATAATGATGTGGTCGGTATTGAAATCAATCCTCGGTTTGGTGGTGGGTATCCGTTGTCATATTATGCAAAAGCTGATTATCCTCAATATTTAATTCAAGAATATTTTTTGGATAAAGAAATTCGATATTCTGATGAATGGTTAGATAATACTTTGATGTTACGTTACGACTCAGAGGTAATTGTTTATGAGAAAGAGGGTAGTCGTATTTGATTTGGATGATACTCTTTATAAGGAGATTGATTTTTTAAAATCTGCCTATATGGAGATTGCCTCGTGGATTGAAGAATCATATGGGAAAATCGGTGTGTACGAGTATATGCTATCTTGTTATAAGCAGAAACTAAATGTGTTTTCATGTGTAAATGACGAATATGAATTGGATATCCCATTGAGAACATATTTAATGAAATACAGGGAACATTTTCCAACAATATTCTTGTCTGATAATGTTGAGAGCACTTTAAAGCGAATGTATAAAGCAAATATTATTTCAGGAATTATAACAGATGGTAGAAGGATTACTCAATCTAATAAAATAAGAGCATTGAAACTGGACAGATACATATTGTGGGAAAACTGTATCATATCAGAGACTTTTGGTTACTCCAAGCCTTCTTTAGAGGCTTTTTTATATTTTCAGCATAAATATGGGAGTGCGGATTATTATTATATCGGTGATAATGTCTTGAAAGACTTTATTGCTCCCAATCAACTGGGTTGGACAACAATATGCTTGTTGGATGATGGGCAAAATATTCATAAACAGTTGTCTGTGTCAGATAATATGAAGCCTCAATATGAAATTGTTGATTTTCACAGTTTGGAAAAACTTATTTTATAGAGTTGTCTTAACAGCTGTCTGATTAAGTGAGCTTCTGCTTTCTTATTACTATAGTTTTATAAATCACATATATTTTATGGACAAACGAATTTATCTTTGCCTAGCTCACATGAGTGGCAAGGAGCAGGACTTCATACGCGAAGCTTTCGATACAAACTGGGTTGTTCCACTCGGTCCGAATGTAAATGGCTTTGAACAGGATTTGGAGACTTTTGTAGGTGAGAATAAACATGTGGTGGCTTTGTCTGCCGGTACGGCTGCTGTACATCTGTCACTTTTAGCATGCGGTGTAGGTGTGGGTGATGAAGTAATGGTACAAAGTTTTACGTTCTGCGCATCATCCCATCCTGTGACTTATCTGGGGGCTACTCCTGTATTTGTAGATTCTGAAGAGGATACATGGAATATGGATCCTCAACTGCTTGATATGGCAATAGCTGATCGTATTGCCAAGACAGGTAAGAAGCCGAAGGCTATTGTGCCGGTTTATCTGTATGGCATGCCTGCCAAACTGGATGAAATAATGGCTGTTGCCGATAAATATGATATTCCGGTGATAGAGGATGCCGCCGAAGGTTTTGGAAGTCGGTACAAAGGTCGGACGTGTGGTACTTTTGGTAAATATGGGGTGCTTTCATTCAACGGTAATAAGATGATCACCACCTCGGGTGGCGGTGCATTGATCTGTCCGGATGCTGAGAGTAAGAAGGAAATCATGTTCTATGCTACACAGGCCCGCGAGGCATATCCTTATTATCAGCATGAACGTATCGGTTACAATTATCGTATAAGTAATATTTGTGCCGGTATCGGTCGCGGCCAGATGACTGTGGCTGCTGATCATATCAATCATCATAAGGTAGTTTGCTCGCTTTATCAGGAGTTGTTGAAAGATGTAAAGGGGATTAGGTTACATGTCAATCCTTCTGCGGATTATGACAGCAACTATTGGTTGAATACGGTATTGTTGGATGAGGGACTACATGTAGTAGGCGAGGAGCATGCTTATGAGGAGAAGGTTCAGGGCGTTGTTGGCGGTGCTGCAGGTGTTACACATGAGGTTTGCTCTGCGCATACGGCTTGTGAACCTAATCTTAATGTGGAGGCAATGCGTGTATGGCTTGACAGGTCTGGTATTGAAAGTCGTCCTCTTTGGAAACCCATGCATAAGCAACCTGTTTATAAGGATACCCCTGCTTATACGAATGGGGTTAGTGAACAGTTATTTAAACAGGGTTTGTGTTTGCCGAGTGGCCCGATGGTGACTGAAGATGATGTACGATATATTGTTGCGAAGATGAAAGAGGGGATGGTAGGTTAAGTCTGACAATATGGCTATCTATCAAAATAAAACAGGAGATGTGCTATTGGGGGTACACATCTCCTGTTTTTATTATTTAGTTTCTGAATATCAATCCATCTTTCGTGGCATTTGCATCCACCGTAATGGGCTTGTTGCGGTCTACTTCCTGCGACAATAGTTTTTTGGACAGGTCGTTCAGCAAGTAGTGCTGTATGGCACGTTTTACCGGGCGGGCGCCGAATTCAGGGTCATATCCTGCATTGGCAAGGAAGTCTATGGCGGCATCAGTCAATTCAAGTTCTACACCATTACCGGACAGCATTTTCTGCACACTCTTGATTTGGAGTACAACGATCTGTTTGATTTCCGTTTCCGTCAGTGGCAGGAACATGATGGTTTCGTCGATACGGTTCAGAAATTCCGGACGGATGGTCTTCTTCAACATATTCATTACCTCCTTTTTGGTCTCTTCCACAATTTCTTCTTTGTTAGAACCATTCAGCTTTTCCATTTGGCTTTGAATGTATCCGCTTCCCATGTTGGAGGTCATGATGATAATGGTGTTCTTGAAGTTCACAGTACGTCCCTTATTATCCGTCAAACGTCCGTCGTCCAACACTTGCAGTAAGATGTTGAATACATCCGGATGGGCTTTCTCGATTTCATCGAACAATACGACAGAGTAGGGCTTGCGACGAACGGCTTCCGTCAACTGACCACCTTCATCATATCCTACGTATCCCGGAGGCGCTCCGACCAAACGGGAGACGCTGTGCTTCTCTTGATACTCGCTCATGTCGATACGTGTCATCATCGTTTCGTCATCGAACAGGAATTCGGCAAGCGCTTTGGCAAGCTCCGTCTTGCCCACACCGGTAGTGCCGAGGAAGAGGAACGAACCGATAGGACGTTTGGGATCTTGCAATCCTGCGCGGCTGCGGCGTACGGCATCGGATACGGCTTCAATGGCTTCGTCCTGACCGATGACCCGTTGGTGTAACTCGTCTTCCAGATGCAGCAGCTTATCCTTTTCGCTCTGCAACATCTTGCTTACCGGTATGCCTGTCCAGCGGGAAACTACATCGGCAATATCTTCGGCATCGACTTCTTCTTTAATCATTGCCTTGTCACCTTGCATTTCGTGCAACTTTTGTTGCGTTTCTTCAATTTCTTGGTTCAGGGCTTGCAGTTTGCCATAACGTATTTCGGCAACCTTTCCGTAATCACCTTCACGTTCCGCTTTGTCGGCTTCAAACTTCAGGTTCTCTATCTCTATCTTGTTTTGCTGAATCTTGTTGACCAGCGTTTTTTCGCTTTGCCACTTTGCTTTATAGGATTTTTCCTGTTCTTTCAGTTCTGCAAGTTCTTTACCGATTTGTTCCAGTTTGGGCCGGTCGTTTTCACGTTTAATGGCTTCGCGTTCAATCTCCAGCTGCTTGATCTTACGTGAAATCTCATCTAACTCTTCCGGTACGGAATCTACTTCCATACGGAGCTTGGCAGCAGCTTCATCCATTAGGTCGATAGCCTTGTCCGGTAGAAAACGGTCGGTGATGTAGCGGTTGCTCAGTTCTACAGCGGCGATAATGGCATCATCTTTAATCCGCACGTGGTGGTGATTTTCGTAACGTTCTTTCAAACCACGAAGAATGGAAATGGTGCTCAACGTATCCGGTTCGTTTACCATGACAATTTGAAAACGGCGTTCTAACGCTTTATCCTTTTCAAAGTATTTCTGATACTCATCAAGGGTGGTGGCGCCAATGCTCCGCAATTCTCCGCGTGCCAGGGCCGGTTTCAGAATGTTGGCGGCATCCATGGCCCCTTCTCCCTTACCGGCACCTACCAATGTGTGGATTTCATCGATGAACAGGATGATATCCCCTTCCGATTTCTTCACTTCATTGATGACTGCTTTCAGACGTTCTTCGAATTCACCTTTATATTTGGCTCCTGCAACCAGTGCGCCCATGTCCAGTGAATATACCTGTTTGTTTTTTAGGTTTTCGGGTACGTCACCTCGTAGTATACGGTGGGCAAGACCTTCTACAATCGCTGTTTTACCTGTACCCGGCTCGCCTATCAATATAGGGTTGTTTTTGGTACGGCGGCTCAGGATTTGCAACACCCGGCGGATCTCCTCGTCACGTCCGATTACAGGATCCAGTTTACCGCTTCGAGCTGCTTCGTTCAGGTTAATGGCATATTTCTCCAATGATTGATAAGTGTCTTCACTGGACTGTGACGTTACTTTTTCGCCTTTTCGTAATTCATTGATTGCATTTCGCAATTCTTTTTCCGTCATTCCGGCATCTTTGAGGATTGTGGAAGCGGTGCTCTTTACATTGAGCAAAGCCAGCAGAATGGGTTCCAATGAAACAAACTCGTCGTTCATCTCTTTAGAGTACTGGGTGGCTTTTTGAAAGACTTCGTTCGTTTCGCGACTTAGATAAGGTTCTCCACCTGATACTTTAGGTAATGAATCTATTTGCTTGTCAAGTACAAGTGCGATTTGCTGTCCGTTCATTCCTAATTTCTGGAAAATGAAGTTGGTGACATTTTCGCCCACTTTCATTACGCTCTGAAGCAGGTGTACGGGTTCAATGGCTTGTTGCCCCCGCGTTTGCGTCAGGTTTACAGCCGTTTGTACGGCTTCTTGCGCTTTGATAGTAAAGTTGTTAAAGTTCATATTTTGTTCTCCTTTCTATTTTTATCAGATTCATAACACCTGAACGGGCGCAAAAGATTTGCCAGTGGCAGAAATGTGACAAAAAATCAGTTAATAGAAGAAAATGAATGTCAAAATGTCTGATTTATGACAAATGGCTTTTATCTGCAAAACTTTTTGTACCTTTACTCCCGCAATAAACATGTAATTATGGAGAATACTCGAATAAAACTTTCCGAAACGGTAATGGTGATAGATGCAGCCTACCTGAATTTTGTTATAAATGACTTGAAAAAGTATTTTGAACCGTTGCTGGGCCGTTCCTTACAGAGGGCTGACTTGGCACTATTTACCATGTGTCTGGCAATGGATGCCGGGGTGAAAGAGGGGAGTAATGATGTGCAAATACTTTTGGTGTATGATGAGCAGTCCGGGAAGCTGGAAGATTGTTTGCCGTCCGATTTGAAAAGTGAATTGGATGGGATGGCTTTCAAAGGTCCCTTAGGGGAATTTTGTTTTATGGCTGTGTCTTCAGAAGGGTTTGTATCCCGAGGGGAGTTGTATCTTGATTTATTGCATATAGTCTTGAATTCCGCCGAGGTGAAAAAGTTGATTGTCGTGCCTTTTAATGAAGAGTATGGTGAGGAAGTTGAAAATGTACTGAAAGAGTCGGTAGTAGAAAGTGCAGGACAAAAAGGAAATGCAAAAGACATTGTTTTTTTCCGGATGGAAAAGCCGGTAACTCCGGTTGCTTACCGTTGGGAGATTTTGGGATATCCGTTGATGTCGGCGTTAGGTATAAGGAGTGAGGATTTGCAGAATAATTAATTGTTCTAATTCATTGTAACGTGAGTGATTTTCGTTTAAAAGTGTTCCAGTCTGTTGCGAAGAACCTGAGCTTTACGAAAGCTTCGCAAGAATTGTTTGTCAGCCAGCCTGCAATAACCAAGCATATACAAGAACTGGAAGCCGCTTATCAAACTCGTCTGTTTGACCGGCAAGGTAGCAGAATTTCGTTGACTGAGGCAGGCAAATTGCTTTTGGAACACTGTGAACGAATTCTGGAAGATTATAAACGGCTGGAATATGAAATGCATTTGCTGCATAATGAGTACACCGGCGGTTTGAAGCTGGGGGCCAGTACTACTGTTGCCCAGTATGTATTGCCGCCTTTGCTCGCCAGTTTTATCGGTAAGTTTCCTCATGTTAATTTGTCGTTGCTGAACGGCAATTCCAGAGAGATAGAGGCTGCTTTGCAGGAACATCGCATTGACTTGGGATTTGTTGAAGGCGTGTTTCGTTTGCCTAATATCAAATATACCACTTTTTTGAAAGACGAGTTGGTGGCGGTGGTCCGTACGGGTAGTAAACTTGCCATCGGGGAGGAGATAACTCCCGAGGAACTGTTGCATCTGCCTTTGGTGCTTCGCGAAAGAGGTTCGGGGACATTGGATGTCTTTGAGCGCGCTTTGCAACAACATAATATAAAGTTATCCTCTTTGCAGGTTTTGATGTATCTGGGAAGTACGGAAAGTATCAAGTTGTTTTTGGAGCATACGGATTGTTTGGGGATTGTTTCCATCCGTTCCATTACTCGTGAACTGTATTCAGGGCAATTGCGTGTTGTTGAAATTAAGGATATGCCTATGTTGCGCGACTTTAGTTTTGCGCAACCTCAGGGACAGGAAAGCGGCTTGGCGCAAGTATTCATGCAGTTTGCAATGCATTATAACAATAAATTATAGTGTATAAGTAGAAACGATTGGTGTGATTGAGGAAAGAAGCCTACCTTTGCGCCCGGAAAAATAATAATAAAAATAAAGAATATGGCTTCAACTCGAACATTTGCAAAAAGTGTTAATCTGCCTTTTTTGCAGGACAACAACAAAATTATTTACGTTTCACTTCTTATCATTCTTACTTTCTTCCTATTTCTTGATTATATTCCGGGAATGCATGCTTATTCCGCTTGGGTTACTCCACCGGTAGCTTTATTCCTTGGTCTGGCGTTTGCTTTGCTATGCGGACAGGCACATCCTAAGTTTAATAAAAAAACGTCCAAGTATCTGTTGCAGTATTCGGTAGTAGGATTGGGATTCGGCATGAACTTGCAGGCTTCACTTGCTTCCGGTAAGGAAGGAATGGAATTTACGATTATCTCTGTGATAGGTACGTTACTTATCGGTTGGGTCATTGGTCGTAAGTTTTTGAAAGTGGATCGTGATACTTCCTATCTGATCAGTTCGGGTACGGCTATTTGTGGTGGTAGTGCTATTGCTGCTGTGGGGCCGGTGCTGAAAGCAAAAGATAGTGAAATGTCTGTGGCTTTGGGTACGATTTTTATCTTGAATGCAGTGGCTTTGTTTATATTTCCTGCAATAGGACATGCCTTGAATATGAGTCAGCAAGAGTTTGGTACATGGGCTGCCATTGCTATCCATGACACCAGTTCGGTGGTTGGTGCAGGTGCTGCCTATGGTGAAGAAGCCCTGAAGATTGCCACTACTATCAAACTGACTCGTGCTCTTTGGATTATTCCATTGGCAATCGCGACTTCATTTATTTTTAAGAGTAAGGGACAAAAGATTAGCATTCCTTGGTTTATCTTCTTCTTTGTTTTGGCAATGATTGTCAATACCTATGTGCTGAGCCTTTCAGAAACAGGTATGTTGATTGGTGCGGGAATCAATAGTATTGCTCGTAAAACATTGACAATAACTTTGTTCTTTATCGGCGCTTCCTTGTCGCGTGATGTCCTGAAAGCAGTAGGAGTTAAGCCGCTTGTACAAGGTATATTGTTGTGGATAGTTATCAGTTTCAGTACGCTGGTTTATATTTATTGGTTTTGATGTAAAGCTGTGATGGTTTGAGGAGGCAAGATGGTATATTCTTTTTGCATCCCTTGAATCTCTTGATTGGTTGCATATACAAATACACATCTCGTTACCGCCGGGATGTGTATTTCTTTTATGTATCCCGCCCAACTACGCCGAACCGGAACCAGTGGAACATAAGTGATATGGCCTTGTTGCTCCAGTTTCTTTTTAGTACTCAGTTCGGCGTGCGGACCAGTCAGTACGATATACCACAAATGTGGTTTATCCAAGTGATTGATAATATATTGGAAAGTCATAGTTAGTTGTCTTGTGTTACTATAAAATTAAATGTGTGATAGAATGGCGGTTCGCTCCCGATTTTTATTGGCAGAACGATGGTAGCGGAAGTTTTTTGTCCCTTTCTAATACTTCTTTTATTGTATATTTTGCCAATACCTTTTCCTGTAATTAGATTGGATGCAGTAATTGTCCGGTTTATTTCATGATTGCTATTGATGCTTTCCATGGGAAGTTTGCCCGTTGTAGAGGGGTAGAAACTGACGCCTGATGCTTTTCCGTTGATAATGAAGTTGGCTTTTTCCCAATTGAGCCATATTGTTTCATTGGTATTGTTTTTGACGGTAACTTTCCATGCATTGCTACTCGGAATGAATTGATAAGTTACATTTTCTTTGATATATTCTAATATACCTTGATGATTCTCATACGTTTTAAATGAAATACAACATTTTTCATTGTCAACATATTGGGCATGCGATAATGTGGGAAACAAAAATGACAGTAGAATAATGAGATGATGTTCCCGCTTATATTTTTGATAGTCAAAGTAAGCCCATATAAGGATGGTTAGTATACAAATAGGTATTGCAATGAGAATATAAATAGTCAATGTCATAGCTTATATGTATTATCTTTTTTATTTATGTGAATATGTGGCAAAAATATCATAATTTAATTGATAAAACAAATAAATTATGTATTAATTCAAACAAATAATCAGATAAATTATTATTCAAGTAGTTTTAGCCTGACTAATTAATTCGTATCTTCATAGAAATGGAAAAGAGTAATATATATATTGGCGAGATTATCAGGAATGTCATGGCTGATAATCAGGTTACTAAGGCTGAACTTGCAAGGAGACTGGGAGTTAGACCTCAGAGTGTCGATTATATGTTGACACGAAAAAGTATTGATACTGATACTTTATATAACGTCTCGCGAGCGTTGAATTATGATTTTGCCATGCTATACTCTTTGCGTGAAGGACAGACAAATTGTGATGTAAAAGAATCTGTATATAATGTTGCTACTGCTAAAATTTTAGTGGAGTTAGAATTGAAACCGGAAGATCTAGCAAGGTTGAATTTGAAAAAAAAACTTTCTGATGTGTTGAAATAGTTTGTTGTTTTCCAATCCTACAGCTATTGTTACTAATGTTATATTCATGTTTTTGTAGAAGATTTATTGGCTTTGATATAAAGCCGTAATGGTTTGAAAAGGTAAGATGACATATTCCTTTTGTATCCTTTGAATTTCTTCATTAGTAGTGTATACTAATACACACCTCGTTATTGTTGGAATGTGTATCTTTTTTGTACGTCCTGCCCAATGCCGCTGAATGGAATCAAAAGGAACATAGGTAATGAAACCTTGTTGTTCTAATTTTCTTTTGATATCCAGTTCAACGTGGGGACCTGTTAATACGACGTACCAAGAATGCGGCTTGCCCAAGTGGTCAACGATATATTGAAAAGTCATAGTTAGTTGTCTTGTGTTACTATAAAATTGAATATATGAAAGAATTGCGGTTTGTCGCCTACGCCTATTGGAAGAGTTATGCTGACAGAGGTCTTTCCGCCCTTCTTCAAATCTTGCTTATCGTATATCCTATTGATTTTGTTTTCTGCAATTAATTTGGATGCGGTAACAGTACGGGTTATTTCAGAATTGTTTTTGATTATATCCATAGAGTTGCTCTCGGTGGAGTGAGGTTGGAGACTGATGCCGGACGCTCTTCCGTTGATAATGAAGCTGGCTTTTTCCCAGTTAATTTGGGCATCTTCACTATTATTATTTTTAATGATTATTTTCCAGAAGTCGTTATTCGGTATGAATTGAAAAATCATATTGTCTTTGACCTGTTCCAATGTTCCCGGTTGATTCTTGTGTGATGTAAATGCAATGCTGCAATGATTGCGATCTGTGTATTGCGCATGCAACAGCATCGGATAAAAAAGGAATAATAAAAGAATCAACGAGTTCTTTTTCTTATATTTACGATAATCAAAATAGGTCCATACAGCAATGGCAAGTAGGCATGTTGGAATTGCAATTAAAATATAAGGTATCAGCGTCATAATTTTTGTTATATATTGATTTGTTCGATTGTGCAACAAAAATATCATAAATAAATTGATAAAACAAAAATATCATAAATAAATTAAACAATTAATAGTAGAAAAATGAATCTGTAATAATATAGAAGATTGGGTTATATAGAGATAATTACAAGTTTCGTGTAAACTTTATGACTTTTATTTGTCTTTGAATTTTTTATTTACTTTTTGAAGCTGCTTTTATTCTATTCTTACAGAAAAAAAGAAGAGGGATGAAGTAGTAATTTTATTTTATAAGTATGTGGTTGTGCAGAAGAGTGCTGCATCGGAATATGATATAACTTACATAATGATATAAATGAAACATATATTATATAGAAAATGCGGATACTTCATCCGCATTTTCTATATAATATATGTTCAAACTCTGATGTATTACTATAACTAATCCGATGTGTAATATTATTTCTGTACTGTTACACTATGGGAATCGGTATCCAAATACTTTATTTATCCTTTCTCAATTCTGCAAAGATAAGTCCTTCCAGTTCCTCTGCTAATTCCGGATTATCTAGAATAACTTGTTTAGCCGCATCACGTCCTTGTGCAATTTTCGTATCATTGTAGCTAAACCAAGAACCGCTTTTCTTAACAATGCCTAGTTCTGCACCTAAGTCGATGATTTCTCCTGCACGAGAGATACCTTCTCCAAACATAATGTCGAATTCAGCTCTGCGGAAAGGAGGAGCTACTTTGTTTTTTACAACTTTTACTTTAGTTTGCTTACCAATAACTTCCTCACCATTCTTGATAGCTTGGCCTCCGCGTATATCAAGGCGTACAGAAGCGTAGAACTTCAATGCATTTCCACCGGTGGTTGTTTCAGGATTGCCAAACATCACACCTATCTTTTCGCGGAGCTGGTTGATGAAGATACAAGTTGTACGTGTCTTACTTACGGCAGATGTCAGTTTGCGCAACGCCTGTGACATTAGACGCGCTTGCAAACCTACTTTGTTATCACCCATGTCGCCTTCAATTTCCGCTTTCGGTGTCAGAGCGGCTACGGAGTCTACTACAATGATATCGATAGCGGAAGAACGAATGAGTTGTTCTGCTATTTCCAATGCCTGTTCTCCATTGTCTGGCTGTGAAATAAGGAGGTTGTCCACGTCTACACCGAGTTTGGCCGCATAGAAACGGTCGAAAGCGTGCTCGGCATCAATGAAGGCTGCGATACCCCCTGCTTTTTGCGCTTCGGCAATGGCATGAATTGCCAATGTCGTTTTTCCGGAAGATTCCGGACCGTATATTTCAATGATACGGCCACGAGGATAACCGCCTACGCCCAGCGCCACGTTCAATCCGATAGAACCGGTGGGAATTACTTCTACTTGTTCGACACTTTCGTCTCCCATTTTCATGATAGAGCCTTTACCGAAGCTTTTTTCTATCTTATCCATGGCAGCTTGTAGTGCCTTTAGTTTTTCGCTTGCTGCCATATTATTTCCGTTTTCAAAATTAAGTTCGTCTTTTTTTGCCATTATTTTAGTGATTAATATTAGTATTTAGTGATTTATTATCAATCACTACAGTATGATTTGTGCGGCGTGATCTTTGGTCTTTACTTCCTTAGGGGTGATGATACGCTCAATTACCCCTTCTTCGCTAATAATAAAGGTGGTGCGGAAAGTTCCCATATATTTACGTCCGTACATACTTTTTTCGCCCCATACGCCGAAATGCTCTACCAGTTTCTTATCTGTATCTGCAATTAGAGTAAAAGGTAAGTCGTTCTTTTCGATGAATTTTTGGTGAGACTTTTCGTTGTCTACACTAACTCCGATAACTTCGTAACCGGCTTTATGCAAGTCAGCATAGTTGTCGCGCAGGTTGCAGGCTTGTGCTGTACAACCTGAAGTTGAGTCTTTGGGATAAAAGTATAGTACAATCTTTTTCCCTTTATAATTGCTCAGACGGATTTCTTCGCCCTTTTCATTAATACCCAGTATTTCGGGTGCTTTATCTCCGATATTCACGTTGTTCAATGTTTTGAGGTTAGTAATTGGTGATTATTGATTAATCGCTAATTTAAACTTCCAAGTCGCCATCGATTACTTCATGCCAGGGTAATCCCTGTTTGTTAAGCTGTTCCATGAACGGATCGGGATCGAACTCCTCTACGTTCCATACGCCCGGCTTTTTCCATAGACCTTTGAGGAACATCATAGCACCAATCATGGCTGGGACGCCGGTTGTGTAACTCACACCCTGCATACCTGTTTCTTTGTAAGCCTCCTGATGGCTGCAATTGTTATATATATAATAGGTATGTTCTTTCCCGTCTTTCAAACCGCGGATGCGACAGCCAATAGAAGTCTCACCTTCGTAATTCTCGCCTAAATCCTGTGGATTGGGAAGTACAGCTTTTAGAAATTGCAGCGGAACGATTTTCATTCCGTTGTATTCAACTTCGTCAATACGTGCCATGCCGATATTTTGGATAACACGCAGATGTGTCAGGTATTCTTGCCCGAATGTCATCCAAAAACGTGCCCGTTTGATGGTGGGGAAGTTCTTTACTAAAGATTCCAATTCTTCGTGATAGAGGAGATAGGAATCACGCGGTCCGATGTTTGGGTAGGTGAGATCTTTATGGATTTCTAGTGGCTGGGTAGTTACCCATTCGCCATTTTCGTAATAACGTCCGTTCTGAGTTATCTCACGAATATTGATTTCCGGATTGAAGTTGGTTGCAAATGCTTTATGATGGTTTCCTGCATTGCAGTCTACTATATCCAGGTATTGAATTTCATCAAAATGATGTTTGGCAGCATAAGCAGTATAGATGCCGCTTACACCTGGGTCGAAACCGCAACCGAGGATAGCTGTCAAGCCGGCTTCTTCAAAACGTTTTTTGTATGCCCATTGCCAGCTATATTCAAAGTGAGCGACATCTTTAGGCTCATAATTGGCTGTATCCAAATAATTTACTCCACTTTTCAGACAGGCTTCCATGATAGTAAGATCCTGATAGGGAAGAGCCACGTTTATGACAATTTCAGGTTTGAAACTATTGAAGAGTGTCACCAGCTCGTCCACGCTGTCTGCATCTACCTGGGCGGTTTTGATGTTAGGGTTACCGATTGCTTTTACAACGGCGTCACATTTGGATTTGGTGCGACTCGCAATCATGATTTCTGTGAACACATCCGGATTTTGAGCCACTTTATGCGCAACAACGGTACCTACACCGCCTGCACCGATAATAAGAACTTTACCCATTTCTTCTACTTACAAAAGTTTTAAATATGATTATCATTTTTTCGAAGAGCAAATATAAGGCTTAATTCTCAGATAAACATTAAAATCCTGCTAAATACTTTGGGGAAAGTATTGCTATTTCTAAACAATAGGTTTGCTTTTGAGTTATTTTACATATCTTTGTTCCGTAAAAATTAACTTAAACAAAAAATAGCAATGAAAAAAGTATTTGTTTCCCTTTGTATGGCAGCTACCTTGATGGGGATGTCATCTTGTGCTTCAACTAAGAATGTCGCAACTCTTTCTTCTTTGGGTGGAGAGTGGAATATTATTGAGATTAACGGAAGTGCAGTTGTGCCTGCTCCCAATCAGGAGTTTCCCTTTATTGGTTTTGATACAAAGACCGGAAAAGTGTATGGAAATAGTGGTTGTAACCGTATGATGGGGTCGTTCGATGTGAACGCTAAGCCCGGTACCATTGATTTGGGGGCTTTGGGCAGCACGCGTATGGCTTGTCCTGATATGACGGTAGAGAAAAATGTATTGAGTGCATTAGGCCAGGTAAAGAAATATAAAGTATTAGGAGAAAATAATATGGCATTGTACGGTTCCTCCAAACGTCCACTGATTGTATTGCAGAAAAAAGAGCCTGCTGTTAAATTGTCTGAGTTGAACGGCAAATGGATGATTAGTCAGGCCGGGGGAGAAGCAATTCCGTCAGGTATGGAAAAGCAACCGTTTATTGAATTTAATATTTCAGAAAAACGTTTGCATGGTAATGCCGGTTGTAATATTATTAATGGTGGTTTTCAGGTGGACAAAGTGAATCCTATGTCTATCAGCTTTCCGCAAGTGATCAGTACAATGATGGCTTGTCCTGATATGGAGGTGGAAAGCCGGGTGTTGAAAGCGTTGAACTCTGCACAGTCTTTTGGTAAACTGTCAGGCGGAGGCATGGGGTTTTATGATGCGAACGATAATCTAGTAATGGTATTGGTGAGGAAATAACGGATACTCATCGTTGTTCAGTATAGTTATGCGGATTTATACAGCCAACCGACTGACCGGTTAGCTGTATAAATCCGCATAATTTTTATTGTAGTTCTTGATATTTTCATTTAGTCTTTTTTTCTTAGCCCGGCACGTATCCGACTTAATGATTGTGGGGTAATATACAAGTATGAAGCTAGATATTTCAGCGGTACATCTTGCAGTAGTTCGGGATTTTCTTCCATTAATGTGAGATAGCGCTCTTTTGCAGTAGGCGGTGCCCCATAGGCCAGCGTCGAAGCATCTACTGACAATATTTCACGCTCAAAAATCTTTCTGCCAAAGTTGGCCATTTCAAGGGAATGTGAAAAGAGGGTTTCTAATTTGACCTTACTTATGCAATAGGCTATGCTGTCGTTTACGGATTCAATATTGATCTGTGATGGTTTTCCTTCTACGTAGGTCCATGACGAAAATGCAGTTTCGCCCGAACCGACGAACCACAGAGAGTTTTCTGTTCCGTCTGCCAAATAATATGCTCTCCATATGCCTTTTTTTATAAGGTAGAAATTTGAGTTCCTATCTCCTTTTCTTATAATAAGCTCTCCTTTGGAAAAAGAAACTTCTTCCATGTGAGATAATAGGTCGAATAAACTTTTTTCGGGTAGTTTATACTTCTTACAGAATTTCTTTAGCATGATTTCCATACTGCAAAGATATGGAATTTTCTTTGTCATTTCTTTTCCTGCCTATATAAATAACAACTATGAAAATAGTGGTGAGTAGCTCTGCTAGCGGAGTAGCTAACCAGATACCCGGTTTGCCCAACAGCAGCGGAAGGCCGTAAAAGCAGAGAGTCAGTAGAATAAATCCGCGTAATAAGGTAATAACAGTGGCATATTGGGCGCGTTCCACGCTTTGGAAATATCCGATGGAAACAATGTTGATTGCAAAAAATATGAAACCGGATGCATATAAAGGCAAACCTTCTACTGCTATGTCATAGGCAGGATAACTCCGGTCGATGAACATAGAGACGATCTCTTTGCTGCAGAATATTGTAATTAAAGCAAAACAGACTCCGCAACCAATAGCTGTTTTCAATGCAAGCAGATAGGCTCGACGTACACGCTGGGTTTCGTTGAGTCCGTAATTGAAACTGATAATGGGTTGTGCCGACTGTGCGATAGCATTATAGACCATAAATATAATCGGAAAGAAATAGCAGGCAATGCTGAATGCTGCCACACCATCTTCTTTCAGATAATGAATGAATACCTGATTGCCGACAAACATCATACAGGCAATTGCCACCTCGCACAAAAAAGCAGATGATCCCAGCCGGCACATGTAGCCGATATTACGTTTCATCAGCTTCATGCTGTTGATGCTGAACTTCACCGGATAGAAACGTAGTGTGCAATTATGTCGGAAAAGGTAAATGATGATCATTATTGCTCCTATCATTGTACCTATGGCACTTGCCAGTGCTGCGCCAAACATACCCCATCCGAGCGGGAAGATGAACAGGTAATCGAGTATGATGTTCAGAACGGCAGCTGTTATATTGCATAGCATGGCAAAGTTGGGTGAACCGTCCAATCGCAGGAAAAACATTCCGGAATTGAGCAAAGCCGTAAAAGCGGAGAAAGGAACAAACCAAAGCATGTATTCTACCGCAAGGGGTTCAAGCCGTTCCGAACCACCTAATAGATGTACTACTTGGGGGGCAAATAGGCAGAACAGGGTAGAAGTACACATTAGTAATAGGGAAGACACTACGATTGACTGTGTGATGTTGATGCGTGCTACCTTGGGCTTGTTGTGTGACAAGTGGATAGAAGCAACTACAGACGCCCCTACGCCGAACATCAGACCGATACCGGTAGAAAATAACCATAGTGGAGCCACAATATTGACAGCAGCAAGAGCGTCACTGCCAATGCCTTTCCCCACAAAGATACCGTCGGTGATGACGAATAATGCGGAAAATATCATCCCCAATACCGTAGGGAGTAGTAATTTACGGAATAGTGCCGCAATGTCCATGTTTTTGAAGTCGATGCTGTCTCTCATTTTTTCCATAATCTTATAATTTGAAATATCTCTTTCCTTCCGAATAAAAGGGTTATTCTTTTTCGGGGGGCAAAAGTAGAGCTTTTAAGTGGGATAGATATTAACAAATGGTAATTTCCGACAGAAAAAAGAAAATTAACTCTGCCAAACTGACAGGCAAGCTGTCACATTCATAAATCTGCTACCCGCTTGAACAATTTGGCACGACGTTTGTCTTTTTATTGGCGTCTGCCGATGAGGCGGATACCAACATTAGAATAATAACAAATAAAAATAATAACGATCATGGGAAAAATTATTGGTATTGACTTAGGAACAACAAACTCTTGTGTTTCCGTATTTGAAGGTAATGAGCCTGTAGTAATAGCAAATAGTGAAGGTAAACGCACAACTCCTTCAGTGGTAGCGTTTGTTGACGGTGGCGAACGTAAAGTAGGTGATCCTGCAAAACGTCAGGCTATTACAAATCCGACGAGAACAGTATTCTCAATCAAACGTTTCATGGGTGAGAACTGGGATCAAGTACAGAAAGAAATAGCTCGCGTACCTTATAAAGTAGTAAAGGGAGATAATAATACTCCGCGTGTAGATATTGACGGACGTCTTTATACTCCGCAGGAAATCTCTGCAATGATTCTGCAGAAAATGAAAAAGACGGCTGAGGACTATTTGGGACAAGAAGTAACGGAAGCTGTTATAACCGTTCCGGCTTATTTCTCCGATTCTCAACGTCAGGCTACTAAAGAAGCAGGTCAGATTGCTGGTTTGGAAGTAAAACGTATTGTGAACGAGCCGACTGCTGCTGCTTTGGCTTATGGTATCGACAAGGCGCATAAAGATATGAAAGTTGCCGTATTTGACTTGGGTGGCGGTACATTCGATATTTCTATCCTTGAATTTGGTGGCGGTGTGTTCGAAGTATTGTCAACTAACGGTGATACTCACCTTGGTGGTGATGACTTCGACCAAGTAATTATCGATTGGCTGGTTCAAGAGTTTAAGAATGACGAAGGCGCTGACTTGACTCAGGATCCGATGGCTATGCAACGTTTGAAAGAAGCTGCGGAAAAGGCTAAGATTGAATTGTCCTCTTCTACCAGCACTGAAATCAACTTACCGTATATTATGCCGGTAGGTGGTGTGCCCAAACATTTGGTTAAGACTTTGACACGCGCTAAATTCGAAGCTTTGGCTCACAACTTGATTCAGGCTTGTCTTGAACCTTGCAAGAAAGCAATGAGCGATGCTGGTTTGGGCAATTCTGATATAGATGAAGTTATCCTTGTTGGTGGTTCTTCACGTATACCGGCTGTACAGAAATTGGTTGAGGATTTCTTCGGTAAAGTTCCTTCTAAAGGTGTAAATCCGGATGAGGTAGTTGCTGTGGGTGCTGCTGTACAGGGTGCAGTTTTGACAGATGAAATCAAGGGTGTTGTATTGCTGGATGTTACTCCTTTGTCTATGGGTATTGAAACTATGGGTGGCGTAATGACTAAGTTAATTGATGCTAATACGACTATTCCTTGTAAGAAGAGTGAGACATTCTCTACTGCTGCCGATAATCAGACGGAAGTTACTATCCATGTATTGCAGGGCGAACGTCCGATGGCTGCACAGAATAAGTCAATCGGTCAGTTTAACTTGACAGGTATTGCTCCGGCACGTCGTGGTATTCCTCAGATTGAAGTTACATTCGATATTGATGCCAACGGTATCTTGAAAGTATCTGCTAAAGATAAGGCTACCGGTAAAGAACAGGCTATCCGTATTGAGGCTTCCAGTGGCTTGAGTAAGGAAGAAATTGAAAAGATGAAAGCCGAAGCTGAAGCTAATGCTGAAGCTGATAAGAAAGAACGTGAGAAAGTTGATAAGTTGAATCAGGCTGACTCAATGATTTTCACTACTGAAAATCAGCTAAAGGAATTAGGAGATAAATTACCTGCTGACAAGAAGGCTCCGATTGAAGCTGCGTTGCAGAAACTGAAAGATGCTCACAAGGCTCAGGATTTGGCTGCCGTTGATTCAGCAATGGCTGAGTTGAATACGGCTTTCCAAGCAGCAAGCGCTGAAATGTATGCTCAGAGTGGTGCTCAAGGTGGTGCACAGGCTGGTCCTGACATGAATGGCGGACAACAAGGCGGTGCACAAGATAATAATAAGCATGGTGATAATGTGCAGGATGCTGATTTTGAGGAAGTCAAATGATTCCGATAAGGATACAGATAATAAACAATAAGCAAAAGCGTGCAGCTCAATGAGTTGCACGCTTTTTGCGTTTATGGGGATATGCTTGCTCAAGGAGCATATTAATAGGGATGACGAAAGCTATTTGTTGGCATCTACTGGAGTGGAAAGTGAGTCTCATGATATGTGCATACCTTTCAAAATTAATGAAAGAATGTGTTATGATTTACATTCTTGTGACAAACTTTCTATCGCCCATTTGTGAATAATCTTGGGCAACTTCTCAGGCAAAGCCGATTTTTAACAAACTACCGTATTATGTGCTTTGTCAACTTATCTTTTTTTTAATACGCTGTTTACTACTCTGACAGAAGAGACAAGTTTATTAGTCGAAGTAAATACGTCTACATTCCATACATGAGATGAACGCCCTTTATGTACGATGGTGGCTACTGCTCGTACTGTATCTCCTTCATGTGCGGAGGAAATATGATTTCCACTGACTTGCATGCCCACAATTATTTCATCGGGCTGGCAAGTAATCATGGAGCCGAGTCCGGCAACGGTTTCGGCAAGTGCAAGAGTTGCGCCACCGTGCAGAATACCGAAAGGCTGACGGGTGCGATGGTCTACGGGCATGGTTGCTTCTATGCGATTTTCCGAAGCGTAGGTGTATTGGATGCCCAAGTTGCCCATCAGGGCATGGCGTGCTTGTGCGTTTAGCAGATCGAGAGGTATTTCTGAGGCATGAACTTCTGCCAAAATCATTTTTTCAACAGCCTGGGCAACACCGTCTTCTTCGTTGGAAGCCGTCACGTAGTCGGCACAGACTTTTACAGAGTCTTGCGAATGTCCCATGGCTATGCCTAAACCAGCTATTTGAAGCATGTTGACATCGCATACTCCGTCTCCAATGGCAATAACTTCCTCACGAGTGATGTTCAGATGTGACAATAAAGCACCTAAGGTGTTTGCTTTATCAATTCCGCATGGCACGACCTCTAAAAAGTATGGTTCTGAACGAAAAACATCCAAAGTTCCGTTTAAACGCCTTTTCCAATGCTCTTCCAATCCGGTTAATGCTTCTTCGTCGTCACTAACCAACATACATTTGCATGGTGCAAAGTCTATGGCTATGGAGAAATCTTCTTCCTTAATGATTTTCAGGTTATTCAGTTTGGCTTCGGTGCGGATATGTTCATTGTTGGGACTATCTGTCAATAGAGTATCATCGTGGTAAGTGAATATGGCGAAACCGTTTTTATGTGCTTTCTTCTCTAAATAAGGCAGCATTTCCGGGTTAATTCGTCGCTCAAACAAGATTTCTCCGTTTTGTGCGTTGATTATCTGACAACCGTTGTAAGAAACAATAAAACCTCCATAATTACCCAGTTCCAGTATTTTTGCTAATGGCATGAGACCGTATGTAGGTCTGCCGGAAGCCAATGCGATACGTATTCCCATTTGTTGTACTTTAAGCAATGATGCAAGCGTGCGTTTGCTTATTTCTTTCTCATTGTTGAGAAGCGTTCCGTCTACGTCAAGAACTAATAATTTATATTTCATGGCGGTTTACTTTTAATTACGCTAACAAAGTTAATAAAATGGCAGTTAAAAACGACTGGATTTATTTTATTTTGACGAAACTTCTTGCAATGGTTTTTGTAGGCGGAATTCTTTGGGAGAGATATCGGTGTTTTTTTGAAAAAACTGTTATAAGATTGGTAGACATATCACATATATTCTTATCTTTGCGGCGTTTTGTTCTGTCTCCCTGTTCGGGGAACAGATGAAAAGGGAATCGGGTGAAAGTCCCGGACAGTCCCGCTGCTGTGAATTTCGTTGAGGGTGTATCATTCTTATGCCACTGTTCTATTAGGAATGGGAAGGCGATACATCAGGAATAAGTCAGAAGACCTGCAAAACAAAGTCGAAAAATTGTCCGTTCGAGGAAAGCGGGCAGTGTGTAAAATGTTTTAAGATAATCTTTGGATACTTTATGGTGATGAGGATTAAAGTGCAGTATATCTGCATGGCTTTTCTTTATGTAGGTGGCTTTCCCCTTTATGCACAAAAAGTTACTGATGATACAATTAGTGGTAAGACGCATTATATTGATGAGGTTACGGTCAAAGCTTCTGTAGCTACAAGGAAAGTGACGAGCACGACACCTGTACAAGTGCTTTCGCATCGGCAATTACAGCAGCAGGGTATAACCGATATAGCCGATGCTTTGCGTCGGTTCTCCGGTGTGAATGTAAAAGACTATGGGGGGGCTGGCGGTATGAAAACCGTTTCAGTGCGTAGTTTGGGTTCACAACATACGGCAGTGGCATACGATGGTGTAACAGTGACAGATTGCCAAAGCGGACAGATAGATCTTTCTCGTTTTTCTTTAGATAACATAAAATCACTTTCTCTGGCTGTTGGTGACAATGACGATATATTTCTTCCGGCACGCACAGTAGCGTCTGCTGCTTCACTTCGTTTGCAAACATTATCACCTGATTTGACAGACAAAAACATGTATCTGAAAGCTGAAGTAAAGGCGGGTTCTTTCGGAATGGTAAATCCATCTCTGCGTTACGATCAGCGATTGGCGAGTCGAGCTTCAATGTCCTTTACTGGTGACTTTATGAGAGCCGACAATATTTATCCCTTTACTTTAGTGAATGGTAAGTATACATCAGAAGAGCGCAGGAATAATAATTCTATTGAGACCTATCGGAGTGAATGGAATATTTATATCCGTCCCAATGATCGTTCTGTTTTAGATGGAAAATTTTATTATTATAATTCATTCCGGGAATTGCCTGGCCCGGTTATTTTATATAATAATAAAAGCAATGAAGAGCTGAGCGAACAGAACTTCTTTTCTCAGTTACACTATCGAACTTATTGGAATAATAATCTTTCTTTGCAAGTCTATGGAAAATTTAATTGGGCGTCAACTCATTATCATGACGAAGGTGCGGAATTTCCGGGGGGTGAGTTGAACAATCTATATTATCAACGCGAATATTATGGCTCTGCATCATTGCTTTATGCTCCATTCACTGAATGGGCTTTCACTTATGCGGCAGACTATTCGTTTAATAACCTAAGTTCGAATACTTCTTCAGGAGTAAAACCTTATCGGCATACTGTGTTACAGAGCTTGACAGCACGTTACCAAACTCGCCATCTAACGATAACCGCCCTGATGCTGGGGTCTCTCTATATGAATGGTGCAAAGGTGGGCGAAAATGCCGGTAACTCTCGGCATCTGTCTCCTTCTGTTTCTCTGTCATGGAAGCCGTGGAAGCGAAAAGAACTTTATTTCCGTACTTCTTATAAAGATATCTTTCGTGTTGCGACTTTTTCCGAAAATTATTTTGACCGTTGGGGAAGTCGTGATTTGAAGCCGGAAGTGGCTTGTCAATACAATGTCGGTGGTACCTACGCATATTCTTCCACTTTATCATGGTTGAGCGATGTGGGCATTTCATTGGATGGCTATTATAATTATGTAAAGAATAAGATTGTGGCAATGCCCTACAATATGTTTTTTTGGACGATGGTGAATTTGGGACATGTTGATATTTGGGGAGCGGAAGCAAATGTGGATGCTATCTTTCGTATGGCTGTTCGTCATCAACTGCTGGCGGCGGTATCATATACTTATCAGTATGCTGTTGATAAGACTGATCCGTCTTCCGTCTATTATAAAGATCAGATACCTTATACGCCTGTACATTCCGGTTCTTTTTCGTTGGCATGGGAAAATCCTTATGTAAATGTATCTTTTCATGCCACCGGAGTAAGTAAACGCTATGCATCTGAACAGAATATCAAGGCTAATGAGTTGAAGGGATACATTGAGTGCGGAGTATCGCTTTATCGTTCATTTCGTTGGAAGAAGATAGATTGTTCGCTTCGAGGTGACATTCAGAATATAGGCGATAAGCAATATAGTATTGTGAAAAGTTATCCTATGCCCGGACGTTCGTATAAACTGACATTTAATATATCCATTTAATAACAAGAAAATTATGAAACTGAAAGAACAACTTAGAATGCTGGTTATTTTGCTGGCTATGCCTTTGGCTTTTGTAGCATGTGATAATAATGATGACGAAAATGGTGCTCCTATTGTTGCCGAGAAAGGCGTTTTTGTCTTCAATTCAGGTAATCAAGCTTCAGGCATAGATGGGACATTATCATTCATTGACGAGAAAACGGAAACGGTATCGAATAACGTGTTTGAGACGACTAATGAACGCAAATTAGGTTCAACAGTTCAGGATGGCGTTATTCTTGGCAATAATCTGTATATTGCTGTGTCCAAGTCAAATACAATTGAAGTAGTAAATAAAAATACATTGGTAAGTGTCGTTCAGATAGTCCCTACCCCAGCTCAGGGCAATACCCCTCGTGATATTGTGACAGATGGTAAATATGTATATGTATCTATGTATACAGGTGTAGTGTCACGTATCGATCCTTCAACAAATACTATCGATAAGACTGTGGCAGTGGGACCTAATCCTGAAGAAATGGTAATAGTGAATAAATCTTTGTATGTGACGAACTCAGATGGGAACAATTATAATGCCGGTTATGCCAATGGCAAAAGTGTTTCCAAGATTTCTTTGTCTGATTTTGTAGAAGAAAAGAAAATAGCGGTAGGCTTGAACCCGACTAAGATTACAGCAGACGTTTTGGGAAATGTACTTGTTTTATGTATGGGTGACTACTCTGCTACTCCTGCAACTGTATGGAAGATAAATGCTGAGGATGAAGCAACGAGTATGAATATACCTGCTACAATAATGGACATTAAAGATAATTCTTTATATGTAATCAATGCCCCTTACGGAGCTCCTTCCATAACCTATACTGTTTATAATACATCAAGCGGTGCGGTAGAAAAGGAGAATTTTGTTTCTGCTCCTGTTGATGCACCGGCTGGTATTGCTGTGCATTCGGACGGACGTATTTTTATTACTTCTTACACTTTGGTTGGTGGATTCGCTTCTTATAAGACTCCCGGTTACGTTAGTGAGTATTCTTCGGATGGGACATTCGTGAAAAAATATGATGTAGGTGTGGGAGCTGTTTCTATGACATTCCTTAAATAATCAATAATAATAATGAAATACTTTCCATTATTTTGTGCGATAGTCTGGATATTTTCAGCTTGTCAGGGTGGAAAGCAAAATATGGTGTCTTCACAAACCGGAGACACCATCCCTCTGCGCTATGCCGAGAACCTTACTTTAGTGGCCTATCCCGAATATACCGTCGCTACTTTGCGCAACCCCTGGGATACTTTAAGAACGCTACACACCTATATCTTAGTGCCTGCTGCCGAACCCTTACCCGCACATTTGCCGCAAGGTACGGTGGTGCGTACCCCGCTTTCCAAAGCAGTAGTCTATTCGTCGGTACATTGCGGACTGGTGAACAATTTGGGAGCTTTCAACAGTATCGGTGGTATCTGCGACTTGAAATATATCAAACTGCCAGTCGTGCAGGAAGGCGTTAAACGGGGAACTATTGCCGATTGCGGTGATGGCATGAACCCTGATATGGAAAAGATTATCGACCTGCATCCTGATGCCATTCTGCTTTCTCCGTTTGAAAATAGCGGTGGTTACGGGCGCATTGAGAAGCTGAATATTCCCATTATTGAATGTGCTGATTATATGGAAACTTCCGCTTTGGGACGTGCTGAATGGATGCGTTTTTATGGATTGCTGTTCGGTGCAGCTCCAAAAGCTGATAGTCTTTTTGCTGAAGTAGACAGCTGTTATAAGCGGCTCCAACATCGTGCTATGCTTTCGTCGGTCTCTCTGTCGGTTGTCAGCGAGCTGAAAAGTGGTTCTGCATGGTATGTACCGGGTGGACGTAGCACGATGGGACGTCTTTTTAATGACGCTTGTGGACGGTATGTTTTTGCGGAAGACAAACATAGCGGTTCCATTCCCTTAGCTTTTGAAACGGTCTTTGATAAGGCCGGTGATGCTGATGTTTGGATTATCAAGTACAATCGCGACCGCGATATGAGCTATTCTGATTTGAAAACCGATTATATTGGTTATACGGGTTTTAAGGCATTCAAAACGCGGAATATTTACGGATGTAACACTGCGAAAGTTCCTTTTTATGAAGAAACTCCTTTCCGCCCGGACTATCTGCTGGCGGATTTGATACAGATTCTTCACCCCGAAATAGGAGATTTGGGAGGTTTGCGTTATTTTTGCAAATTGAATGAGTAGAGGAGGAAAATATGGTATCGGATTAGGAATAGTAATTGCATTGCTGTTTGTTGCTAATCTGTTGGTGGGATCGGTTCCGATTCCCGTATCCGATGTTTTTCATATACTTCTTGGAGATGAAGGCGGGAAGGCAAGTTGGCGTTTTATCGTGTGGGAAGCTCGTCTGCCTCAGGCCATGACGGCATTGCTCTGCGGGAGTGCGCTGGCTGTTTGTGGATTGATGCTGCAAACAGCTTTCAAGAATCCGTTGGCAGGTCCGTCTATTTTGGGCATTAATTCCGGAGCCAGCTTGGGAGTGGCGTTTGTGATGCTGCTGTTTGGTGGTAGCATATCGGCCGGTACTTTCAGCTTGTCCGGTTTCTTTTCCGTATTGGCGGGAGCTTTTGTTGGAGCTACGCTGATAATGGGACTTATTCTTTTCTTTTCTACGTTATTGAAGAGCAATGTCATGCTGCTGATAACAGGTATCATGATAGGTTACATCGCTTCGTCTGCAATCGCTTTGCTGAACTTCTTTGCTACGGCAGAGGGGGTACAGTCTTATATGATATGGGGATTGGGTAATTTTGGAGGCGTCTCTTTGCAGCAGATGCCTGCTTTTGCATCGGTAACTGTTGCAGGATTGTTCGGCTCATTATTGCTGATAAAACCCTTGAATGCATTGTTGCTGGGTGAGCGCTATGCGGAGAACTTAGGAGTCAATATCGTTCGTGTGCGCAATTGGTTGTTGGTCATCACCGGTTTGCTGACTGCCATAACTACCGCTTTTTGCGGACCGGTCGCATTTATTGGCCTTGCTGTGCCTCATATAGCCCGCATGATATTGCGGACTGCCAATCATAATTCTTTGCTACCCGTTACTATTTTGAGTGGAGGGGCGGTGGCTCTGCTTTGCAATCTGATCTGTGTCCTGCCCGGGGAGGCCGGTATTATTCCTTTGAATGCGGTTACACCGATTATTGGAGCACCGGTAATCATCTATGTGATCGTCAGCCAAAGAAATCCGCAGCATTTTAACTGATTTTTTCCTCAATAACTCTTTCTCGGAATAAATGTCTTCTCAATCGTTTGCATAGATAACTGACAGATTTAAAAGGATTATGCCATTCCATATTATTTTTTATTGTATTTTTGCGCCTGGTATTAGTTTTAATTTAAACAAAGATTGTGGTTATGAAATTACCCGAAGATCCGATGATGCTGTATAGCTTCATCAATATGAAGTTACGTGATTTTTATCCTTCACTGGATGCACTTTGTGAGGATATGAATGTAGAAAGAGATGAAATTGTCCGGACGCTGAAAACGGTGGGATTTGAGTATAATCCTGTACGAAACAGGTTCTGGTAATTGCTGGAAACTTATAAACAGAGAAGTTGGGGCTGTGTCTTGGCAAAGATGCAGCCTCAACTTTTTGTTAATAAACACCAAATATGCCCCTCCTCATTTAACTTCCTTGCTTTTTATCTTTCTAACCTGTAAAACCCGGTGAACTGATGATTAACGAGAACAAGATTCGACAAATATATAAATCCAATCGAGAGCAGGGCTTTCGGCTGTTGGTGGAATATTTTCAAGAACCGATATATTATTATATACGGCGTTTAGTGGTTCTGCATGAAGATGCGGAAGACGTGTTGCAGGAGGTTTTTATTCAGATATACAGGCATTGGGACCAGTTTCGCAACGAAAGTTCATTGAGCACATGGATTTACCGGATTGCGACGAATGAAAGCCTCCGTCTGCTGAACAGCCGTAAAAAGCGGGAAACAGTTTCCACTGAAGACATGCAGGAAAGTCTGATTTCCCAGCTAAGGGCGTCCGATTATGTGGATTATGAGAATGAATTGGCCGTCAAATTTCAGGAAGCGATACTGAGGCTGCCGGAAAAGCAAAGGCTGGTATTCAATCTTCGCTATTATGATGAACTTGATTATGAAGAAATAGCTCATATTCTGGACGGTAAGGTTGATGCGCTTAAGGTCAACTATCATTATGCGAAAGAGAAGATTAAAGAGTACATACTAAATAATTAAGACTATGAAAAAAGACTTTGACTTTGATGATATAGGAAAAAAGACGCCTTATCGTGTGCCCGAAGGTTTTTTTGATGAGATGCAACGTGAGGTGCAAAAACGCACTTATGCTGACAAACCGGCAAATCGTCGCTTATGGATAGCTGCTTCCACAAGTATTGCCGTGGCTGCGGTGTTAATAGGCTTTCTGTTCATGCCGTTTCATTTCCGGCAAAATGATCCCGGAAGGACTGACTTGCAGAGGCCGGATACTGAAAATTATACGGCGGCAATATCTGCCGATAAATGGATTCGTGAAATGTCGGACGAGGAGCTGGAAGAGCTCGTCAGCTTCTCCGAAAACGATATGTTTTTAAATTAATAGTATTGTCTTAAAAAGAAAAGTTTATGAAAACAAAATTTATTTATGCATTTCTGACATGCCTCGTGATGGGCTGCCAACTCAGTGTTTCTGCCCAAAATCAAGTGAATAAGGGTAAAAAAATGAACCGGACACCGGAGCAATTCATGGAACGCCAGACTCATCAAATGGTCAAAACGCTGATGCTGGATGATGCTGCCACTGCCAAATTCGTTCCGGTTTACCAGAACTATTTGAAGGAACTTCGGGAGTGCAGAATGATGAATCGTAAACAAACTCCTGCAAGGCAAAAGGTGGAGAAGCCGGGGATAAAGCCGGAATCTAAGCCGTTGCTGACGGATGCTGAGGTAGAACAGCAGATTAAAGGACGTTTTGCACAAAGCCGTAAGATATTGGATGTGCGCGAGAAATATTATAATGAGTTCAGGAAAATACTCTCCCCTAAACAGATTATGAAAATATATCAGACGGAGAAGAGCAATGCTAATAAGCTGAAGAAAGAATTTGACCGCAGAAAGAGACAGGCGGCTGTGCAAGGAAAATACAAACATCCGGTACGCTCTGCCCAAAAGTCCTAAAATCCTCTTAGGCAGTCTTCTGCAAATCGGCATATATTTCAATGTGACAATTGGGTATATGCCGATTTTTTTTAGAATAATTTATTAAAAAAAAAGTACGAATAGCAATCTTATATTTTTGTTTCGTAGTATTTTAATATTTTTATTTGAGTACAACAATATTTTATTTACGTCTTTTAGACAAATGTAACAAAATCTTGTTAACCATTATGAGAAAAGACAAAGAAATGAAAAAAACTTCGAAACAAAATTGGGAGGGCTTCAAAAGGCGTACTCCTATTATTTTAGGACTATCGGCAGTATTATGTATGCCCGCTGTATGTTCCTACGCGAGTACAAACAATACGGTTGCCGGTGAATCAGTCCACTCTATTCTGCAGGGGCGTACTGTTACAGGCAAAATCCTAGATGAAACGGGAGAGCCGTTAATTGGAGTATCTGTATTGGTTAAGGGTACAACAGTAGGTACAATTACCGATATTGACGGTAATTATTCTCTGGAAATTCCTTCTGGTAAGAATATTCTCGTTATATCTTATATAGGATACAAAACACAGGATATTGCTGTGGGCAAAAGTAATCAGTTGAATGTTAAAATGGAGGCTGATACACAAGCGTTGGATGAAGTGATAGTTGTGGGATACGGTACAGTGAAAAAGCGTGATGTGACAGGTGCGGTGTCTTCTATGAAAAGTAAAGACGTCGTTATTGCGCCTACTAATAATGTGATGGAAGCTCTATCCGGTAAGATTGCGGGTATGGATATTATGAAAACCAGCGGGCAGGTAGGTGAGGATGATGATGTGAAGATTCTGCTGCGCGGTTCCCGTTCCATTTATGGTGATAACACTCCGCTGTTTATTATTGACGGTATTCCGGGGAATTATAATCAGATCAATCCTTCTGACATTGAAACCGTAGATGTCCTGAAAGATGCTTCTTCAACGGCAATCTACGGTTCTGCCGGAGCGAATGGTGTAGTTATTATTACGACTAAACGTGGAGTTGCAGGAAAGGCTACGGTTAATTTTGATGCCTATTATGGATTTAGCGGTACTCCTGATTTTTACCATGGAATGGTAGGAGACGAATGGACACGATATCAGCGTGAATCTTATAAATATATCAATGGGCAATATCCGGCTGATATGTCTGCTATTCTTACTGATCCTGTTAAATTGGAAGCCTATAATCAGGGAAAATGGATTGATTGGGTAGATGAGGCAGCAGGAAATACCGCTACGACCCAGAAGTATAGCCTGTCTGTAACAGGGGGATCGGAGAAGACAAAAATCTTTGCATCAGCTGCTTATACTCGTGAAGAAGGCTTGTTAAGTAATGATAACAGGGGTAAGTATGCGATGCGATTGAATATCGATCAAGAGATATTTTCATGGGCTAAGGTTGGTTTTACCTCAAACTTGACGTATACAGATAGAAATCAAGGGGTAAAAAACACGTTTACTAAAGCGCTTTCTGTATTTCCTTTAGGAGATGCATACGACGAGAATGGTAATATCAATCATGAGTATGCTCCTAATGAATATTCCCCGTTGGGTGATTTTATTCCCGACCAGTATGTGAATAATACTAAGGGGACTTATATCAATGTAAATGGAAACCTTGAGCTGACTCCTTTGAAAGGCTTAAGCTTTAAATCAGTAATAAGTGCCACTTTGAATAATTCTCGTGCAGGAACATTTTTAGGTGCACAATGCAACGCTAATCTTCCGACTTATGCAAGTTCTCCGCATGCTTCTATTTTGAACTCATATACACGTGGATATACATGGGAAAATATATTGTCTTATAACAAGACAATCGCCGAGAATCATTCTATCGGAGGAACCTTTGTGACCTCTTGGAGTCATAATCAGGAGGAAAGCAATATGGCTGCGGGTAGCGGTCAGGATTTGGATGCGTGGTCATTCTGGCGTTTGACGTCAGCGACTTCTCCACATGTAGAATCAGATTTTGCACAGACTCAAAAAATGTCTTATGCCGTCCGTTTTAATTATTCATATAAGGGAAAGTATCTGTTGACATTCTCTAATCGTTGGGATGGAGTGTCTTGGCTGGCCAATAAATGGGATAGTTTTCCGGCAGCGGCATTGGCTTGGCGTATTTCTGATGAAACTTTTATGGAATCGACTCATGATTGGTTGAGCAATCTGAAATTACGTGTGGGGTATGGTGTTACCGGTAATTCGGGAGGAGTCGGTGCATACGGAACTCTTACCAATGCTATTATTTATTCCGGTTCAGGCATCAGTATCGGAGGTAATAATGCTCCGTTTGCCCAGTACACAGGTACCTATTCCAATCCTGATCTGGCTTGGGAGAAGTCGCACAACTGGAATGTCGGCATTGACTTAGGCTTTTTGAACAACCGTATTGACGGTTCGATTGAATGGTTCACTACAAAGACAAAAGGATTGTTGTTTAAGCGCACTTTACCCGTAACGACCGGTAATACCGGTTGGGGGCGCCCTCTAGATGTATGGGAGAATCTGGCTGAAACAAGTAATATGGGAGTTGAGGCAACCATTAATTCTCATAATATAAAGACTAAGGACTTTTCTTGGGATACGACGCTGTCGTTTACGTGGAGTAAGGAGAAAATCAATTCTCTGCCGACAGGCGATTTGATCAAAGAAAATTTGTTTGAAGGGCAGCCTATTCATGCCTTGTATGATTATAAGTATGCTGGAATCTGGGGAAGTAATGTTCCTCAAGAAACATTGGATGCTTATGGTGTGAAGCCGGGATGGGTGAAAATTGAGACACTTGACAAAGACGGTGACGGCGGTGTGCATAAATATGGCGAAGATGACCGTCAAATTTTGGGACATACTAATCCCGATGTCATTTTAGGCTTGAATAATACATTTACTTATAAAAACTTTGACTTTTCTGTCTTTGCAATGGCACGCTACGGGCAAACCATAAAAAGTAATTTGATAGGATGGTACAGAGCAAGTTCCGACCCTTCTATTAATCAGCCTGCCGGTGTGGATTATTGGACCGAAGAGAATCAGAATGCTTATTATCCGGTACCGGGTAGTGGCAAGGAGCAGAAAGTGATGTCGGCGTTGACTTATCGTGACGGTTCGTTTATTAAGATTAAAAATATTACTTTAGGATATACTTTGCCTCAAGTTGTTTCACGTAAGGTCTTGATGGAGAAATGTCGTTTCTATGCTACTGCGTATAATCCATTCTTATATGTAAAAGACAAGGAATTGAGAGGTACAGACCCTGAAACAAACGGTTCTGATTCGTTCCCGTTGTATAAGCAGTTTGTTTTTGGCGTAAATATTACATTCTAAATAAAAAGACAACAATGAAAACTAAATTGAAACATATATTTTTTGCGTCTGCATTGATGGCGGCTGCAACAAACTTTACGGCTTGTTCATTGGATGAAGTGAATCCGGGAGAGTTTACAATGGACTCTTTGGCAGAGACAGAAGAGACCTATGAAAAAATAGTAAACAACTGTTATTTCGCGATCGAACGTTACTTTTACGGCGCCAGTGGCGCCAGTGGAGTAGAGAGCAACAACTGGATGGCGATGACAGAGGCCACTACGGATTTATGGACTTACCAGCGTAATAAATCAACTTCATATACCCAGTGGTTTTGGTTTTATGCCGGTGCATCCCCAAACACCACTTATACGGACAATTTTTGGAGCGGCATCTATGACGGTATCGGAGCCTGCAACATAGCCATATCAAAAGCGTCAAAAGTACCGTTCAAGACCGAAGAAGCCCGTAATGCAAAGGTCGCCGAGGCTCACTTCCTGCGTGCCGTATACTATTTCAACGCTGTGGAGCAGTTTGGAGGAGTAACGGTTTTGACAGAACCTACTACGGAGAAGAACTATCATCCGGAACGGACAGAACCGATGAAAATTTATGAGGATATTATTCTTCCGGATTTGGAGTTTGCTGCTCAATGGTTACCGGTTGGCAATGATGCCACAACCACTACTCCGACCCGAAAAGCGGCTATTGGTTTCTTAGCTAAAGCCTATTTGCAGACGATAGAATATGATGCATCGAAGAAGTATGCGTCGAAGGCTTTGGAATATGCAAAGATGTTGATTGAAGATGCCGAGAAGGGGGGCGTGAAATATAATGCCCATTTGTATGCTTCGTATGACGATGTCTTTAAGGAATCGAATAATTATAATAATAAAGAAGCTCTTTGGAAGCACCGTTGGTTCTCAGGAAGCGGATCTCATGGCTCAAGTAGCGGTAATTACCGATTGAATAGAAATGATGAATATTTCTTGTGCAATCTTTTCAATTTCGGTGCGATAACCGATACACAGGATTTCCGTCTGTCATGGGAAGGGGGGCCTAGTGGTTTGTTTATGCCTACCCAGCATTTATTGAGTCTTTATGTGCAGGAGGATGGCACTTTGGATCCTCGCTTCCACGAGTCTTTTACTACGGAGTGGAAAGCTAATACTGCTTATACGTGGGATCAGGGCACTGTGAATAGATTTGATCGTGAAAGCAGTGTGGAAGGAAAGCAAATTGGAGTTGGAGAGCTGGCTGTGAAGTTCATTATGCCGCAAGATGAGGATTATGCATCGGAAGTCACCGATAAATTGGAGAAAGGTTATTTGGTGGTTGATTATAAGGATGTGTACGATGATGTGAAAAAGAATGTGAAGATGACCTACTCATATACCAATCCAACGGAAGGCTATACTTCGGACGGGAAATCGGAAAACCTGTTTAATAACTTTTATCCCTCGCTGAATAAGCATAACAGCAGCAATTATTATGTTGCCAATGCAAATAAGAAACGTAACGGTAATCTGAATGCAACATTTATCATGCGTACTGCAGAAATGTATTTGATTGCTGCCGAAGCTGACATTTACGAAAATGGCGGTTCTAATGCGTTAGGTTATATTAATACGATTCGTAAGCGTGCCGGAGCAAACCCTTTAAGCGGTACTCCTACCATAAGCATGGTGCTGAATGAAAGAGCTCGTGAATTGTGCGGTGAGTATACCCGTTTTTATGATTTGAAACGTACAGGTATGCTGAAAGATGCTAGTTATCTGAAAGAAAATCATCCGGATTTAGCACAGTTCTTTAAACCGGAATATGGATTGCGTCCTATCTCCACTAATTTTACTTCGACTTTGGAAGGCGGAGGAAACTATTATCAGAATCCGGGATATTGATAAAAAACAGAGAGAGAATGTAGCAACTTCGAGGTTACTGAAAAATCCTCTTAGGCAGTCTTCTGCAAATCGGCATATATTTCAATGTGACAATTGGGTATATGCCGATTTTTTTGTGTCCGGGTTCAGAACTTCACCGGGGAGAAATTGTTGTAGGGGAATGTAGATAAGAAAGGATACTCCATGCGGTTGTTTCAGGAAATAAAGAATTGGAAAACGGTTCGTGGCTGGCATATTTGGAAGTTGAAGTTGGTGGATGCGCGGCTCTACTTTGTCAGTATGGTGGTGGGGCTGCTGACGGGACTTATAGCGGTTCCTTATCATTACCTGCTCTATTATCTGCTGCATGTCCGCAGCGGGCTTTTCGCTTCCCGTCCCGCTTGGTACTGGCATATTCCATTGTTCATGTTGTTTTGGGGGATCCTGATTCTTGTATCCCGGCTGGTCGGCAAAATGCCCCTTATCGGTGGCGGCGGTATTCCACAGACACGCGGGGCAATCAACGGGCGGATAACTTACCGGCATCCGTTCATTGAGTTGATATCCAAGTTTGCCGGCGGAATACTTTCCGTTTCTGCCGGGTTGTCGCTTGGGCGTGAGGGGCCTTCCGTCCAGATAGGTTCCTATGTCGGTTGCCTCGTTTCCCGGTGGACACATATTTTGAAGGGCGAACGCAAGCAGTTGTTGGCGGCGGGAGCAGGGGCAGGGCTTGCTGCGGCTTTTGCGGCACCGCTGGCTTCTTCATTGATTGTCATTGAGTCCATTGAGCGTTTCGATGCACCCAAGACGGCTATTACCACACTGCTGGCAGGCGTGGTGGCAGGTGTGATTGCCACTTTGGTATTTCCCGTAAACCCTTATCATCTGATTGAGGTGTCGGAGCCGGCTTTGGCTTTTTGGGTTCAAATGAAGTATTTCCTCATATTGGCTGTCATCATTTCCATTGTCGGCAAGCTATATGCTGCAATTATGATTTCGTTTAAGCGGGTATACTCTGCGGTCAAGTCTCCGACATCCGTCAAGATGTTCTATCTGGTGTTGGTGGCCTACATCATCTCATTGATGCAGGTGAACCTGACGGGCGGTGGCGAGCAGTTTCTGTTGGAACAGGCTCAGAACGGCAGTACGGAGATGATGTGGGTGCTTGCTGTCATGCTGTTGCATTTCGGCTTCTCGGTGTGTTCCGTCTCTTCCGGGCTGCCGGGGGGAAACTTTATCCCCACTTTGGTCACAGGTGGCTTGCTGGGGCGGTTTGTGGGATTGATTGCAGTGAAGTACGGCATTATCGGACACGAAAGCGTCACTTATGTCATGTTGATATCCATGTCGGCTTTCCTGGTGGCTATTGAGCGCACGCCGTTGACTGCCATTGTTCTGATAACGGAGATTACCGGGCATTTTGAAGTTTTCTATCCATCGGTGGTAGTAGGCGGCCTTACCTACTATTTTACGGAACTGCTTCAGATGAAATCTTTCAATGTAATCTTGTACGAGGATATGGTTAGCTCATCCGATTTTCAGGAAGAGAAGCGGTATGCGCTGTCTGTGGAAGTCATGACCGGTTCTTATTTTGACGGCAAGGCGGTTGGTGAGCTGTCCTTGCCCGAACATTGCGTTATCATCGGTGTGCATAGGGACGGAAAAAACCTGGTCCCGGCGGAAACAAGTTTGATTCCGGGAGACCAGGTGCAGATTGAAATGGATTCACAGGACATAGAGAAACTCTATGAACCGCTTGTCAGTATGGCAAATATCTATTAAGCCAAGTTACCTATTTCATCCAGATTCTTCTGAATGTCGTTATCGGTCAGTTCATAATTCTGCAAATCGCCGGCGAGGTATTTGTCATACGACGCCATGTCGATGAGTCCATGACCGGACAGGTTGAACAGGATCACTTTTTCCTCACCCGTTTCCTTGCATTTGTTTGCTTCGCGGATGGTGGCTGCAATGGCGTGGCAGGATTCGGGTGCGGGGATGATGCCTTCTGCCTGTGCAAAGAGACAGCCGGCATCGAACGATTCGAGTTGTTTGATGTCCATTGCTTCCATATAGCCGTCTTTCAGCAGTTGCGACACGATGACGCCTGCACCATGATAGCGCAAGCCGCCGGCATGGATGTTGGCAGGAGCAAAGTTGTGTCCCAGTGTAAACATTGGCAGCAAAGGGGTATATCCGGCTTCGTCGCCGAAGTCATATTGGAATTTTCCGCGTGTCAGCTTCGGGCAGGAAGCCGGTTCGGCGGCGATGAAGCGCGTTTTCTTTCCTTCGAGGATCGTGTGCCGCATGAAGGGGAACGTAATGCCGCCGAAGTTGGAACCTCCGCCAAAGCAGGCAATGACCATATCGGGATATTCACCGGCCATTTCCATTTGTTTTTCGGCTTCCAGGCCGATTACGGTCTGATGCAGCGTTACGTGGCTCAGTACGGAGCCGAGTGTATATTTGCAGTTGGGGGTGCTTCGTGCCAGTTCAATGGCTTCGGAAATGGCTGTACCCAGCGAACCCTGATGATTGGGGTGGGCGGTCAGTATATCTTTTCCGGCGCGGGTGGACATGGACGGTGAAGGAGTGACCTGTGCGCCGAATGTCTGCATGATGCTGCGGCGGTATGGTTTCTGCTCATAGCTGATTTTCACTTGGTATACGGCGGCTTCCAGCCCGAAGAGGCGGGCGGCATAGGCCAGCGAGGCTCCCCATTGTCCGGCTCCGGTTTCGGTGGTGACATTCGTCACACCCTCCTGTTTGCAATAGTAGGCCTGCGGCAGGGCAGAGTTCAACTTGTGAGACCCCATTGGACTGACGCTCTCGTTTTTGAAATAGATATGCGCCGGGGTGCCGAGTGCTTTTTCCAGTCCGTAGGCGCGCACCAGCGGGGTGCTGCGGTAGTATTTGTACATTTCACGCACTTGTTCGGGAATTTCAATCCAGGCATCTGTCTGGTTGAGCTCCTGACGGCAAAGTTCCTGTGCGAAGATGGGATATAAATCTTCCGCTTTCAATGGTTGCTTGGTAGCGGGATTAAGCGGCGGCATGGGTTTGTTCACCATATCGGCTTGTATGTTGTACCAGTAACGTGGAATTTCGTCTTCCGGAAGAATGAATCTTTTTGTCTTGTTGCTCATAGTGGTTATAAAATTAAAAGTGATTCAGTGTCCAAATGTAGCCATTATTTTTAAACCAATTTCTTTTTTCCATTGTTTTTTGTTTATGAAGGTAGATTTGTCTAAGTTTGCCACGTCTCTTTAACCGGTATTTTTATGAAGATTTATCATAAGTTCCTTTTGTATCAGAATAAATGGATTTATCCTTATGTGCGTGTGGCGTTGAGGGTTATGACGACTTTGACCTATCTGGCATCCATTTTGCTTATTGTCGGGTTGGTGTACGAGCATGGGTTCAGGATTTCGGCTGCGGAAGCCCACCAGTTGCAGCGCTTGTATCATGGGGTGTGGATTGTTTTCTTGGCGGACATATCCTTGCACATTGCGTTGGAGTATAAGGACACGCGGCGGACTTTCAGCAGGCTGACGTGGATATTGACTTTTTTGCTTTATTTGACGTTGGTTCCGGTTGTGTTTCATCGTCCGGAGGTGGAAGGCGCTGTGCAGGCTGTCTGGGACTTTCTGGACGGCAGGATGTATCATCTTTCATTGTTGCTGGTGCTTTCTTTCCTTAATTTGTCCTATGGCTTGGTGAGGCTGTTGGGGCGGCGGACAAACCCTTCGCTCATTTTGGCTGTCAGCTTCCTTATCATAATACTGGTGGGGACGGGACTGCTGATGCTTCCCCGTTCTACGGTGTCGGGCATCTCGTGGGTCGATTCGCTGTTCATCTCCACAAGTGCGGTGTGTGTGACGGGGCTGACCTCGGTGGATGTGGCGTCCACCTTTACGACAACGGGGTTCGTAATCATCATCCTGCTGATTCAGATTGGCGGTTTGGGGGTGATGACGCTGACGAGCTTCTTCGCAATGTTCTTCATGGGCAATACTTCTTTGTACAATCAGTTGGTGGTGCGCGATATGGTCAGCTCCAACTCGTTGAACTCGCTGCTCTCCACGCTGGTCTATATCCTCGGCTTCACGTTGGCGATAGAGGGGGCGGGGATGCTCGCCATTTGGAGTGATATTCATGGCACGATGGGCATGGACATACACGAGGAACTGGCTTTCTCGGCTTTCCATTCCATATCTGCGTTCTGCAATGCCGGTTTCTCCACCTTGCCGGGCAATCTGGGCAATCCGCTGTTGCTGGCGGGGCATCATAATCCGTTTTATATATACATATCCCTGTTGATTATTCTCGGTGGTATCGGTTTCCCGATATTGGTGAACTTCAAAGATATTATTCTTTATCACATACGCCGCTTCTGGAGATTTCTGCGCACGTGGGAGTGGGATGGCCGCAGGTTCTATCATCTTTATAACCTGAACACACGTATCGTGTTGATTGTCACATTCCTGCTGTTGGTATTCGGTACGCTGGGCATAGCCCTTTTTGAGTGGAACGGCTCTTTTGCAGGCATGCCGGTTGCCGATAAGTGGACACAGGCGTTTTTCAATGCGGTTTGTCCTCGTACGGCGGGCTTTTCCAGTGTGGATCTGGCAGGCTTGGGCGTGCAGACGCTGCTGCTCTATCTTATATTGATGTGGATTGGCGGCGGTTCGCAGTCCACTGCGGGCGGCATCAAGGTGAATGCTTTTGCTGTGGTGGTGCTGAACCTTGTGGCGGTGTTGCGCGGAACGGAACGGGTGGAGGTTTTCGGGCGTGAATTGTCGTACGACTCTATCAGGCGTTCCAACGCTACGGTGGTGATGTCGTTCGGCGTATTGTTTATATTCATCTTTGTGATCAGCATTTTGGAACCGAAACTTTCATTGCTTACCATTGCCTTTGAGTGTGTTTCGGCCATCAGTACGGTGGGTTCCAGCCTGAACGCCACTCCTTTGCTGGGGGACGACAGCAAACTGCTGGTGGCGCTCCTGATGTTTGTGGGGCGTGTAGGGCTGATAACCTTGATGCTCGGCATCATCAAGCAAAAGAAGCATACGAAATATCGGTATCCGAGCGGACAGATTATTATTAACTGATTTGTGGTTTATGATTCCGTAACCGGGACATCATGAACCGTAAGTCCAAAACCATAAATCTTATGAAGTATATCATTATCGGTCTGGGCAATTACGGTCACGTGCTTGCCGAGGAACTTTCTGCTTTGGGACACGAAGTGATAGGCGCCGACATCAGTTCGTCCCGCGTGGATGGCTTGAAGGACAAGATAGCGACAGCATTTGTTATTGATGCAACGGACGAGCAGGCACTCTCTGTGCTTCCCTTGAACAGCGTGGATGTGGTGATTGTCGCTATCGGCGAGAACTTTGGCGCGTCCATTCGTGTAGTGGCTCTTTTGAAGCAGAAAAAGGTGAAACGCATCTATGCCAGGGCCATTGATGCCATACACCGTTCGGTGCTCGATGCTTTCGGGCTGGAGCGTATTCTGACGCCCGAAGAGGATGCGGCGCGCGGCTTGGTGCATTTGCTGGAGTTCGGTGCGGATATTGAAACGTTTCGTGTAGATGCCAACTATTATGTCGTGAAGTTCACTGTGCCCGAAAGGTTTATCGGTTACAGCGTGAATGAATTGAAACTCGATAAGGAATTCGGGTTGAAATTGCTTGCCTTGAAGCGTGCCGAGACGCTGAAAAACTGCTTGGGCATCTCTTTTACGGAGCATGATGTTGTAAACGGACTGCCGGATGATGACCTGATACAGGCGGGAGACCGGTTGGTGTGTTACGGGCAGTATCGGGACTTCCGGAAGTTTTGGAAAGCGCTGTGAGTCAGTCTGCCACGAGGAAGAGCTGGGTACAGTACTTCGTCGTGGCAGACTGTAATTACAAGGTGAAATTATTCCAATGGTTTTAGACGGATGATGCCGGCTGAATTTTCAGGCATGATGAATTCGAATTTCTTTTTCACTATGCCGAGGTCCACAGTATGCGGAACTATCACTTCGGTATATGACACTTTTTTTGCATAACGCCATGCCATTTCCCTCATTCCCGGCCTTTCTCTCTTTCCCGGAGACACATTCTCCATGGGATCTTTGTTGTAGTCCGGATGGCTGGAATAATAGTTTTGGTCTTTCTGATTCTTCACAGAGGTATCGTGTGACGAGATGAATTCAACAGCCGCTTTGTAGCATATTCCGGAACCGGTATTGACAGTAATGCGCTTGTTCGCGGCCTCCGAGTTCACGAACTTAATGTAAATCTCACCCGTGGAGGTATTGATGGTAGGGGATGTATATACGGTGGTGTCCGCCACATTCCCGTTCATTACATCCGACATGAGAAAAGCTCTGTCACCGGCTTTGGAGAACAGCTTCTGATAGTAGTAGTTGGAAGTCCGCCACATGCCCCGGTTGTCGAACCAGATGAGGTTAGAGTTCCACTTGTTGTAGCCTTTCTTGCAGAACAGAGGGGCATATGCAGCCATCACCACCATATCAGAATTTCTCTCCAGTCCGGTCCAGTAAGCAGCTTCGGCCAGGGTAGAAGCATAGGCATTGTTGGTACCGTTGTTGGCAAACTCTCCGACGAACACTCGCGTAGGTTTGTTCCGGTCATATGTATAGCCCTCAGCGCCGCGTTTCTTGCCCGGATTGTATCTGTCGCGGTTGGTGTAGAACCATTCGTCGCTTTTGTAGTAATGTTCATCAACTATCGTATTGATATAGTTGGAATCTATTTCCTTCATATTAGCATCGAATTCCTTTCCTGCATCAAAGGCTCCGGAGGTGGAAATAATGGTAATTTCCGGATGTTTTTCCTTGACCGCATTGTATATGATGCCGAAGCGCTCCCAGAAAGCGTTTCCTCTATTCTCGTTGCCTATGCCGAGATATTTGAGTCCGAACGGTTCCGGATGACCCATCTCGGCCCTCAGCGAACCCCATTTGCTGTCGACAGAACCGTTACAGAATTCTATCAGGTCAAGAGCGTCCTGAACAAATATGCTTCTGAACCTCTCTCTATCTTCCTCCGTATCGAGAGGGGCTATGTACTGATGTCCGGCAAACTGGCATGTAACGCCGTTGTTGAGTACAGGCAGCGGAGTTGCACCGAGAGATTCGGCCATGAGAAAATATTCATAGAAGCCCACATACTGCGAAGTCCAGTATCCCCAATGATTGCGGAATCCTATTCTTTCCTCCGGAGTGCCGATGGAGTTTTTCCAGAATACCTGTCCGAAATAGTTTGGACCTTCGGAAGCGCATCCGCCGGGGAAACGCATGAAGGTAGGATTGAGGTCGGCGAGGGCCTGCATGAGATCTTTACGGAACGGGCCGTCCTTCCCGTCGTTCCAGAGTTGGGACGCTTCCGGAAGCAGAGTGACGAAATCAAGGTAGAACACTCCGGTGGTATCGGCAATGATACAGAGGCGGCTGTCGGAGCTGCGCAGAGCCTTCAGTCTTCCTTCATATTTTTTCCATTCATCGGTGATGCTTCCGAATGCGAGTACATTGGAATTGAGGTTTCCGTCCTTATCCTCAAGATAAACCTTGAAATCACCCTTGTAGGATTCTCCCCGGAGGTACAGCCCGAGATCATAGCTGATGTCCTTTACAGCCGGAATAGAAGGAGTTTGGGTATTGTTGGAATAGTGATATTCTTTGCCTTTTCCGTATTCTGCTATTCCGAATCCATTTGCGGCTATTCCGAACCCGTCTCCGGGGTTTTTCACCTCGAAACGTACGCTGTACTGCTTGTAACGCTGTTCGTCATCATATTTATCATTTGGGTCGAAGTCATAATGACGCTTGAGATTTTTCACGAGAGGTTTGTCGGCAACAGCCCTTGCGCTACCCCTTGCATCACCCTTGCGAACGATGGTCCAGCCGAAGAATACGCTGTCGCATACGGAGAACTCGTGTTCCGGAGCATCAGGCACATTGTATGCTTGAAAAGAATTGTTTTGGATAAGTTGTGCACAGATACCGCCGTCGAGCGAATTGTTTATATCTTCAAAGAATATTCCCCTGAGTGTTGGGCTGATTTCAATTCCGAGTTTCTTCGGCTTGAGGGTAAGCGTTCGTTTTTCTTCAGACTTGAATCCCTGAAGTTGAAGCATCTTGTCGGCGAAACGGTATCCGAGGAGCCTCATTCCTTCGGTACTGAAATGGAACTGATCGCCTGTACTTTCGCAACCGAGAGCTGAAATTATATGTGCATTCGGAAGTACCTTCGGGAGTTTCGGCATAATGCTACTGTTGAATGCTGCACATACGCCTCCCTGTTCTGCGTATTTGAGTTCCCCTGCAAGAAGAGGTGTCTGTTTGGGATTGAGATTGAGGTCCTTGCATAGATTGTCGTAAATCTTCTTGACACGTTCCGGCCAGAGGGGATCTTCCGAATTGGATTCACCCTGATGCATGAGTATCCCTTTGATAACTCCATCTTTCTGGGCAAGTCTTGCCATATTCACGAGACGCTCATAAGGGTTTCCGCCGTATTGGCTGACGATGTTTTTCATCCAGTCGCGCTCGTTGTCGATATAATCTTTATAGTCTTCCCTATCCCAAAGTTGGATTTTTGCTCCTGCTACAGATACGTTGATAACGCCTACATGGTATTCAGAAGGAAGAATATCAATCATTTTTCTTCCGAAAAAATCCACCGGACCGAGGTTGTTGCCTTCACGACAGATCGGAGGTATGGCAGTATACCATTTTCCCATCTCGCGCCCAAGTTTCGGCATGTCGACCGCAGCCATGAATTGGAAACGTGGATTATTGAAATCTTTGTCCTGCTCTGCCGGTACAGCTCCTGCTTCCATGTTGGACTGTCCTATACAAAGATAAATGAAAAAATTGGGGTCCGGTTTGCTTTCCGGAGTTGCAGAAGCCCTGAAAATCGGGAATATGGCAAGTACTGCCACTACAAGAAATGAAATTTTTCTTTTCATATCGAATCTGTTTTAACTTGATGAGTGTTTTTTGTGTTATTTTGTGATAATGTCGATACAAAACTATCAAAAAAAAACAATCAGCAAGAGAAAATTCCCAAAAATATTCTTCGCGTATGCCTATGGAATGTTTAGGAGTTCTTCTTATGCTCTGAGTGCATTTTTCATACGGTAAATTGTCAGTTTATTTAGTACACTACAGCTATCGGAAGCGTATGTCCTGTTACGTGATGACATGGCAGATGTTTCCCGTTTTTAAACTTTGTAGGCAGATGTTTCCGTTATGAATTGAACCTGAGTCCTATGGGAGTGGGATTATAGCAATGTAGCTTGCTCATTTTTTCTACTCCTATTAATCGTTTTATCATGTTAAAATATAGTAGGTTAACATTATTTTCCAATGGAAACTATTTATTATCGGAAAATATTGCTTTCTTTGTAGCGTCAAACTAAAAAAGAAAGAATATGAAATATGTGATTATTGGCGGTGTTGCAGGCGGAGCCACAGCTGCCGCCCGGCTGAGAAGAATAGACGAGCAGGCTGAAATCGTTTTGTTGGAGAAAGGCAAATACATTTCGTATGCCAATTGCGGATTACCTTATTATATAGGGGGAGTTATTGAAGAACGTGGAAAACTGCTGGTGCAGACTCCTGAATCATTTGGACAACGTTTCCGCATTGATGTGAGAGTGGAGAATGAGGTTGTTGCCATTGATACGGAACGCAAAACACTGGCTATCCGCAAAGCCGGCGGAGAAGAATACGAGGAAACTTATGATAAACTTCTGTTGTCTCCGGGAGCTACTCCTGTGAAGCCTCCGTTGGAAGGCATCCATTCGGAAGGCATATTTACGCTTCGCAATGTGGAGGATACCGACCTGATCAAGTCCTACATTGCGGACAATCAGGTGAAACGCGCCGTTGTGGTGGGAGCAGGATTTATCGGGCTTGAAATGGCCGAAAACCTGCATCATGCGGGCATCTCCGTTTCTGTTGTCGAAATGGGCAATCAGGTTATGGCGCCTATCGACTTCTCTATGGCTGCACATATTCACCAGCATTTAATTCAAAAAGGAGTCTCCCTTTACTTGGAAGAAGGAGTCACGCACTTCCGGCGCGATGAACAGGGAATTACCGTCTTTCTGAAAAGTGGGAAAACGATTCCAGCCGATATGGTACTGCTTTCTATCGGCGTGCGTCCGGCAACGGGGCTGGCGCAGCAGGCCGGTTTGGAACTGGGTGAGACGGGCGGCATCCGGGTGGATGAGCATCTGGAGACTTCTGTCAAAGACATCTATGCCGTAGGCGACGCTATTGAGTATCCTCATCCGCTGACCGGGAAACCCTGGCTCAACTATTTGGCTAATCCGGCTAACCGTCAGGGACGTATTGTGGCCGATAATATGGCATTGGGCAATACAATCTCTTATGAAGGGGCTATCGGCACCTCCATTGCCAAAGTGTTCGATATGACGGTCGCTTCTACCGGGCTTGCTGCAAAGCGCCTGAAACAATGGGGAATGGAGTATCAGAGTTCGGTGACTCATTCCGCTTCTCATGCCGGTTACTATCCCGATGCATTGCCGCTGACCTTGAAACTGACCTTTCACCCGAAAACAGGGAAACTCTATGGAGCCCAGTGTGTGGGGTATGAGGGAGTGGACAAGCGCATTGACCAGATAGCGGGACTTATCAAACGTGGAGGAACCGTTTATGACCTGATGGAGACGGAGCATGCCTACGCACCTCCTTTCTCATCTGCCAAAGATCCTATTGCCATAGCCGGATACGTGGCTTCCAATATAATCAGCGGTGCAATGCCGGTGATCTCTTGGCGTGAACTGGCAGGGAAGAAGGACGGCATAATGTTGATTGACACCCGTACGCCCGAAGAATTCTCGTTCGGCACTATTCCGGGAGCTGTTAATATTCCGCTGGATGAGATGCGCGGCCGTTTGTCTGAGATACCCGAAGACAAGCCTGTCGTACTTTTCTGTGCAGTGGGATTGCGGGGATATTTGGCACAACGAATTTTGATGGGGCATGGTTACCGTAATACGGCCAATCTGATAGGCGGGTATAAAACATACTCTGCGGCAGTTGCTCCTGTGCCGGCTCCTGTGCCGCCTGCGGAAGTGTTGCCTGAGGAAGCGTCGTCTGCCACATCTGCTTCGCCACAATCGGTACAGGGCGTTTCTGCTAAAGAACCGCTGAAGATTAATGCTTGCGGCTTGCAGTGCCCCGGCCCCATTATGCAGGTGAAGAAAGCGATGGATAGCATTTCTCCGGGCGAACGGGTGGAAATAGTGGCGACCGATGCCGGTTTTGCGCGCGATGCCTCTGCCTGGTGTGCCACTACGGGCAATAAGCTGGTAGAGAAGAAAGAAGAGAAGGGGCGCTATACGGTACTGCTTGAGAAGGGAGATGAAACTTGCGCTTGTCCGTCGTCTCTTCCGGCAGCAGGTGGAAGGGGGAAAACTTTAATCCTTTTTAGTGATGATTTAGACAAGGCTTTGGCTACCTTTGTACTCGCTAACGGAGCTGCGGCAACCGGACAGAAAGTTTCGATATTTTTCACCTTTTGGGGGCTGAACGTATTGAAGAAGATACAGAAACCCCGGACGCAGAAAGATATTTTCGGAAAAATGTTTGGCATGATGCTCCCGTCCAGCTCTTTGAAACTGAAACTGTCCAAAATGAATATGATGGGGATGGGCAGCCGGATGATGCGCTTCCTTATGAAACGGAAAGGAATAGATTCTTTGGAGTCGTTACGTTCTCAGGCATTGGCGCAAGGCGTTGAGTTCATTGCCTGCCAGATGTCTATGGACATGATGGGGATTCAGCGTGAGGAATTGCTGGACGAAGTTACGATAGGCGGCGTGGCAACCTATATGGAGCGTGCCGATAAAGCGAATGTGAATTTATTTATATAACAGGAATAATGGAAACTTTATGTAGGATCCGCGATATTTACCGGGCGATATCCGAGTTTGAGGTACAATTTATGCAAGAGTTTGATTTGTCATTGAATGAAGGGATGCTGCTATGTACCCTGCTGAATACGCCAAAGCTCACTTCCAGCGAGATAGCGGAAGCGCTTGGACTGTCGGCTTCCAATGCCTCGAAGATTATCCGTTCGGTAGAGGAGAAGAAGCTGATTACCCGTCTGGTGGGAAAAGCGGATAAACGCCAGATGCACTTTGCCCTGACGCCCGAAGGGAAGAACCGTATTACGGTTATAAAAAACAGTACTCCCGAAATCCCGGCTCTATTGCGGGAGATTGTATGACAGGGAAGGAGGGGCCGTTTATTCGTGATGATACGGCCCGCCGTTCAGTATTGTCATGGCCCGGTATAACTGTTCCACAAAGATGAGCCTGATCATCTGGTGGGAAAAGGTCATGCGTGAAAGGGATAGTTTCTCGTGTGCCGCTTCATAGACTTTGGGGGAGAAACCATACGGTCCGCCGATAATAAAAACAAGCCGTTTGTTTACGGTGTTCATCTTGCGCTTCATATAGTCTGCGAACTCTATGG
>OGME01000173.1_pt1 | contig 68393 bp, 68 predicted proteins | sample 1572981 | NCBI WGS metagenome assembly OGME01 (sample SAMEA2581902, study PRJEB24529) | metagenome | biome: Human gut stool | place: China | collected 2011
GCATTGATAAGACCATCCTGATTAGCGAACGTGGAAAGTATAAATTCCAGGTCAGGAATAATTCTTCGGTAGCAGTGAAGGTCTGTGGGTTTGTAAGGTATTGACCGACTATATTACAAAATGATTAATGCACTAATGAATTTTGAATTGTGAAAGGAATGAGGTAAGGAATAAAATGGATATCCATTTTATGTGAACTATTAAAGCAAACTGAGTTGGTAGTTAAATAAAAGAAAGGATGGTGAAAGATATGAAACGAATTTTTGGCTTGATGTTAGCAGTGGCTATGGTACTTTCTATGAATATCTCTGCTTATGCAACGAACGAAGTGAGTATTGATGAAGAAGAAATGCTTCAAGCCATTAGTGCCCTGGATGAAAGTTTTCAAAATGAAGATGGTTGTAGTACTGAAGTAGTCGGTATGGTGGCAGACGAGAATGACTATCCAGCTGATGAATATATGAATTGCAACCGTCGAGAAACAACGGTTCCGAAAAAATTTTATAATATCGCTATCAATGGAATTTATAAGGGTTCATTTGGTGATTTGAGAGGTAGAATGTACACAAGCAAGTACTTTGATACACAGGATTGTGAGTATTATAGCCGTGTTCGCTGCTATGGTGAGTATCCGAACCTAACGTACAAGGCAGGCAATTACTGTGTTACCTGCAAAAAAGTATTATCTACCTCCGAAAGCGATTATTACACTCCTGCTACCCCATGGCAAGATGGTAACTGGGTGAGTTTCCATCATACCGTAGAAAGTAGGCATACTGATCATTTTGTGTGTCCGTTTGTTATAAATACGAGCGGCCTCATCAACGATCAGTTGTATGCTATCGGAGGAGATATTTGGGTAAATTATACTGATACGTGGAGTTAATTTTTTGCAGCAACGTCACCTGTTTTCACAGGTGACGTTGCTGTATTGCGATAAGAGGTTCTATTGTGAATATTAAACTGTGTCGAGAAAAATTGGAGACATTGGACTCATTCAAAATAAAAATAATTGCGTGTTTTTGTATGACGGTTGATCATGTGGGGGCTTTTGGGAGCGATATTCTTGGAAGTTGGTATTATACTATATTTAGAATGATTGGTAGAATAGCAGCACCTTTGTTTTTATTTATATTGGTTCAAAGTATCCGTCATACAAGAAATAGAACCAATTTTTTGAAAAGACTATATCTTGCAGGGGCGGTTATAGGCTTATCGAATACAATATTTAACGTCCTTGGTGCAAATATATTTGGAATACATGATTTCGGGAACACATTGTTCACATTTTTTTATGTGGGATTCTATGTTACCATCATAGAAAAAATTTCCGTTGCTATCCCAGAAAAAAACATACGAGAATGTGCCAAGAGTTTTGGGATCTTGGGGTTTTCGTTGTTGCTATGTATGGTGTACAGAATCATAGAAATTATTATGCCAAAGGGCCTTCCAGTACAACAGAGGGTATTAATTCGAGGTATTAGAGATTCCTTAATCCCAACTATAAATCATTTAGAATATGGTATAGGATTTGTCTTGCTGGGAATATGTCTTTATTTTGTGAAAAAGAAAACTTTGCAATGTGCGGTTTATTTTATATTCTGTATTATATGTATATGTGGTGCTACAGTTGCGGTGAGAAATCCGGATATATATATTGGATCATCTTTCACAACATTATATTTTGCCCCAATGCAGTGTTGGATGATTTTAGCGTTACCTATTATGATGTTGTACAACCAAAAGAAAGGTAGAAATATAAAAGGATTCTTTTATTGGTATTATCCTGTACATCGTTATGTGATTGTTATAGTTTCTGCTATGCTTGGCTCTGGATGACTAATTGATACTTAAGAGTGATTAATTTTTTAGCGGCATATAAAAATGTGCCACTAAAAAATGTTGTGGTTTTGGTTGATTCAAAATAACGGTTTACCCGTTTATATATGAACGGGTAAACCGTTATACGGTTAATTTTATGGTTATGTTGACAACCTCCGCAACGTATGGTAAGATGTTCTTGGATAGGAAAGGCTGCGGTAGACGCTGGATCGAAGCCTTGAAAGAAAGGGGGTATGGATGGCGGCTGCGAGTGGTGTGTGATTGGCAGCAGAAGTGAAGAACGAAGCTCGTCTGGGCGAGGGTAAATAGTAATTAGGCCCAGAGAGTCTTGGCTGACAGATCTGTCGGTCGGGGGGTTAGCAATTTGCTAATTAGAAGCCGATTCAGGTACGATACACCTGTGTGATGCGTGGGCTTGCCGCAGTAAGGATGTAGTTCAATTAGAAGATCTCACAGCGTCTATCTGCCTTGACTATGTAAAGTGTTCAAAACCGGAACGACAAAGGTGGCTCCTTTGCGAACTCAGGAAAATCTGCCGCTACCTTGAGCGGAATGACCATTGGTAGCATTGTCGGGCATTTTGTGCGCAAAGTTAATGACATTGCTCATGGAGGGAGCATATCACAAGCGTTGAGCCTGACGGGGGCGGCTTCGTTCCGGTCCTTTGCTTTTAATCCTGCTCGAACATTTTCAGAGAGTTCAGGATCGATGCCACACCATCCTGCCCGCCAAACCATTGTTCCAATTCTGCTCCATCTGCAGGCGGCATAGGTTCAGACGCAGCGGAGATAGCCGCATCCTGCTGTGCGGTGGAAGGCTTCGGCTCGGGCTGCTTTTTCAGGTAGCTCTGGTTCTTTGCCAGGATGGCAAGGATCAACTCCTCCAGCGCCGCCTGATTTGGAACCGGAACAGATACCTCTGGTGTCTCCTTGCAGTTGATATAGTGCAGGACAGCGCTGACAAGAAACTGCGCTTTGCTGCGGCCTTGCCGGTTGAGCAGGTCGATCACCGCTTTATGCTGTGGGTCACAGATGTTGAGGCGAATCGTGAATTTCCCGGGGTCCTTCTTGTCGGTCATAGCACTCACCTCCCGCTGTGCTGAAGCCGGTAAAGATACTCATACCCCTTGGCATTGGCATTGATGTCCTCCACAAAAATCGCCTGCCCGATTTTTCCGGACGCTTCGATCTGCCGGCGCAGCAGAGTAGCACCCCCGCCCAGGAAGATCACTTTGCCGGACTTGAGTTCCAGCATCCGCTCCCGCAGGCCGCTGAGCAGGTCGTTGATAAACTCCTGTGCTTCCCGTTCTGCCAGAGCGATGACCTCCGGCGCCGCGTCCTGATCCTCGCTGCGCAGGATCCGGTCGATCTCGCTTTCCTCCAGCAGAATGTCCAGCTCGGCATTTGCTTTTGCACAGATGCGGTTATAGAGCAGGATCACACCGTTTTCCAGAGAATCACAGGCTGCCATGTCCGGCACACCGTTCCGCAAACGCACATAATCCGCCGTAAAGCCGCCGATATCGACCACCAGCGCTCTGGGGAATGAGGCGAGGTTTTTTACCGTGGCCGCAGCGGCAGAAAAGGACTGCGGGAAACAGGCTGTGTTTTCAATGAAAATGGCATAGGGCTTTCCCTTAAACTGAAAGGCCACCGCACCCCGCCCGTTGAAATAGTTGATAAACCGCTTTGCCTGCACGCCAAAATGCGCGGGAGGAAGGCCGACCGCCAGCTGCACGCGCATGAGGCTGCCGCTGTACTGTCCCATCGCTTCGATCTCATGCGCGATGGCAAAAAGCGTCAGAATGAAGAAGCGTTCATCCTCCGTCTTATCTCTGCGGTAGGGGATCCGCTGGTCGGTCAATGTGTAATACTTCCCCCGATAGGCCAATGCGTCCGTTCCGAAGCCGGGCGTGTCGCTCTGGATAAGCCCGGAGGTAAACGGCGGTGTATGGACGGTTTTGATTTGTTTGTTCCCGTGATCGACAGCAATTAACATGGCTATGTACCTCCTATACTTCTCTTATACGGATGCAATACGCATAAGAGCAACAAAAATCGGATCGTTCCGGAAAAAATATGCCTGTACACAAAGAAAAAGCCGGAGGCCGCAATGCGGCCCCCGGCTTTCTGCGTCTGAACAACTGGGTTATTTTGCGAAGAAATATGTGTAGAGGTTATAGTCCCGCTCCCGTGTGATCAAGCGGAGCCAGATTTGAAAATGCGCCGTTTCCGCGTACAGATTAAATTCCGTGGGTTCATTTGTCGGCTGGGCATACAGCCGGCACATTCGCTCCATCGCCCGCAAAGTTTTGAATTCCGGCAGGGTGAGAAGCTGCGACTGGAAGGCGTCGATCTCCTTCCCAAGCTCCGGAGCTGGGCGCATTTCTTCATCCGGGAACCATGTTGTCCACCATTGCCACCCGTCATAGTCAGAGCGGGAATAGGCAACCAGCGAAGCAGGATACCGGGCGCCGCTCAACGGCAGCGTCTTCCGCGCTCCGGAGAAGATCTCCATGAACGCACAGGCTGGCGTCAGCTTGACTGCCTGCGGGTCCTTATGCTCCGCAAAACGGTGCTGCTTCACGGCGTACCACTCGCTTATGGGGAGTACCTTCCCCGCGGCATCCCGCAGGGCCTCGTCCATGCCGCACGCAGGGCAGACATAGATGTTCAGCGCACGGCTCAGAGCGTTTTCGGCAAGAGATTCCCGCATAGGGCCGCCGCAGCGCATACAGGGCATGGCACCGGGCGTGCGCTTGTTCTTTGTCCATTCGTTTTCCAAATCAGCCTTTGGATAAAGTTCAATATAGAATTTGTCCATTTCTTGCTCCTTTCCTGAAATCAGGCGATCTTCTGTTCGCCCCAGTGGATACGCAGGTGTCCCTCGTCATCTGTCTCGCGGGTCATCAACGTGGAGAGCAGGTCATAATCCACGCCGAATTTGGCATAGATCTCATCCATATCCGCGTCCTGCCCCTTCATAAACATGGTGAGCTTTTCCTTTGCCAGCACCATCTGCATGAGGTTGGATTCCAGACTTCCAATGTAGATGGGGAAATACAGATCCTTTTTTTCTGTGGAGGTGTAGCGGACAAAGCGCATATAAAACTGGCTCATGCCGGCGTTGTTGTAGTGCATCTCCGGAATGATGATCTTGTTGACGAACTCGAAGTTGACGCTGGATGGAAGACTCTGCTGCGTGCAGAGCAGGATGCCGTTCTGACTGTCCCGCAATACATCCCGCAGAGCGCGCCGCTTGGCGAAGGTGACGGTGGAGCCCGTCACCACAAAGAGAGGCCGCTCCGGAAGGTATTCACGGATGGCGGCGGCGTAACGGTCCAACACCGTTGTATGCCGCACGCCGATGGCTACAACTTCTTCCGGCCATCTGGCAAGGGCTTCCACAACGGCCATCTCCTTGAGCGGCGTCTCGCCCTCGTATTCCTTCATGCAGTCCGGAGCGGCACTGATGCGCAGAAGCAGTGTGATCTGCTGAATGAGCCGCATCAGTGCGTCCTTCCGGCTGTTTCCGGTCGAGCTGTAATATTCGCGTTGGATGCGGTAGAACTCCTTCAGCACGATATTGTAGACCTCCCGTTCCTCCGGGAGAAACGGGATCGGCATCTGATGGATACGGCGGATGTCCTTTCCCGTGACCTCTTCAAAGGTGCGGGTGATGACCGTCTTTCCCAACAGCCGATCCAACTCGTCGGCGTTGTAGATGTCCTGATTTCGCTGTCCCACACCAAAGACGGTGATTTTCTCCGGCAGATGGGAGTTTGCGAACAGGCGGTAGCCCTTTTTATAAGCGGGGATCGGCATTGCGTAATAGGGATTTTCCTTGTGCTCCATATCCGCAGACCGTTTATCATAGCTGTAAAGCGTCCGGCACCACGAGATCATGTTGATGGAATTGTTGTAGAGCAGCTCCAGCTGCGGTGCAAACTCAGAGATATTGTTCCGCGTGCTGGTGCCGGTAGTCAGGAGCTTATACTTGCAGCGGCGAAAGCAGGACAGCACGGAAAGCGTTTGCTTGGAGCTGGGGTTGGAGATGTTGTCGCTCTCATCAAAAATAAACTGGATCTTATAGCCAAGCTGCTTGATATAGCGCCCGATCTGCTTTTTGTACTGGCTGACCTTGTTCAGCGTCAGGATCACAAAATCGCCCGGTCGGATGCGCTGCAGATCAGCCAGACGCTCCACAAACACATAGGAAAACCCCGCGCCCTTCAAAATCACATCCCAGTTGTTGCGGATGGAGATGGCGCTGGAAATGACCCATATACTGTGGACAGCTCCCATTTCCACGCGGTGCTTCCCCGTGAAAATGGCGGCGGGTGTTTTGCCGCTGCCCTGTTCCCATTGCAGGAAGGCATACCGCTTTTGGAGCGTCAGGTTGACATCGTGGCTCTGGAGCGGATTCAGGTGGATGTAAGCATGATTCTGGGCGTCCCAATATTGAAAGCGACCGATCCAGTCAGCAAGCTGCGCGTTTTCGGTCATCTCGGAAAAGGGCTGCTCCTGATTGTCATACTCCCGGCGTTTCCGGCGCAGCAGCCGCTCATAGCCTGGAAACCGTTCCGGCTCATCGTTCAGCACCGCCTGATAGATCGCCACCGGCGCACGCATCTCGTCCGTCAGGAGCTTTGCCATTTTCCGGCTGTATGCCTTGTAGACAAAGCTGTATTTCTGCTTGACCAGACGAATTTCGTCCCGCTCCGGCTTGGCGTTTTGGCGGCACAAAGCCTGCTTCAGATACGCCAGCACCTTTGCTTCGGTAAGCTGCACGCGCTGCCACTCCTCATATGGCATATCCGCCGGCTGCCTCTGGGTATAAAAGCGGTGAACGTAGGCAAAGCAGGCGTCGTATTTTTCCCGCGTGACCGGATGGCTTCGGATCTGATACAGGTACTTTTTCACCTGATAGAGAAAAGTGCTCTTGGTGGTTTTGAGCTGTGCCAGTTCCAGAAAGACTTTGTTCCGATTGCCTGCCAGATCCGCCTTTGCGACCATGACAAACTTCTCGTAAAGCGCGCTCGCTGCCATGACCGGATGCCCGGAGGGAATATAGATGTCCGCGCAGTCCGTTGAGTACCGTTTGGGTGCCCTGTCCGCCGCGGTGCTTTTCTTCTGCCAGAATTGCAGCTTGGTCGGAAAGCCGTCCACGCCGCTGTCTGAAAAGGCGTGCTCCGGCAGCATCACCTGCCCTAAGAAGCTGAATCGGCTCTCCATCATGCGGATGGCGCCTTTATCAGAGAAGCTGTCAGCAAGAAAGGACGCCGGCACAATGACTGCCAGAATACCGAGGGGCTTGAGCAGCTTTGCCGCCTTCAGGCAGTAATACTGATGGGAAGTCATAACGGTGGCGTCCGGCATGATCCAGCGCAGGTGAAAGGGCGGATTGCCCAGGACAAAATCAAAATGCGTTTGGGGCTCATAGTCCCGAATGTCACCCTGTACGATGTGTGCCTGCGGGTAGAGCTTTCGGGCAACGGCGCAGGCATTGGGATCGACCTCACATCCGTAGGCGTTGCGTTCATTTGGCAGGAAATTGAAGAAATTTCCCATGCCGCAGGTGAGATCTGCTACCAGATCTGTGTCGGTGAGGCGCAGCGCCGAAACGATCATTTCGCAGAGGGGCGGCGGTGTGAAAAACTGGCCGTTTTCCAGCTCCTTTTTCGCCGCGCTGAATGCGTTGTAGTTTTCATAGTCGCTGCGCCGCAGCCCATGCAGGCCGCCATCTCCGGTATAGCGATTGAAAATATCCTCGTCGGTCACACCGGCCTGCTCACAGGCTTCGCTTTGCAGCAGGCGGAGAATCTGCTCATTCAGCTCTCTGCGCTCCTGCTCCGTCCGTCTTTTCGGGTAATATTCGTATTTCATATTCAAAATCACATCCTTTTTGTAAATGGGGGGAGGACGCCGAAAAACGGCATCCTCCCCTTGAAATGTATAGAAAGCAGGTCAATACAGCGTATGAAACGCCGCAATGATCCGCAGCCGTACCTCCGGGGTGCGGTCTGCACTGGTGACATAGCGCCAGCCTTCCTCTGAGATGTAAGCGTCGATCTCCTCGACGCGGCCGCTGTCCAAACGGAGCCGCATGAAAATATGGGGCCCATTCGTCTGTTCAGTCAGTTTGACTGCCATCGCTGAAATGCTCCTCCTCTGTCAGTAATGTAAGCTGTTCATTCGTTGGTGGAGCCGGAGAGCGCTGCTTGTTCAGCTGCCGCTCCTTCTGCTCCCTGCGCCGCTGCCGGGATTCCCGCTTTTTGGCAGCCTGCTCCTTTTTGAGATCGACTGCATGGACGACCTCCAAGCCGTCCGCCACATCCCGCAGGTCTTGCAGCAGATCTCTCTGTTCACTTTTGGCAATGCGGATATTCTCCACATCGTAGTGAAATTCAAAGTAATCATACTCCCCGTACCGGCGGTGCATTTTGCTGAAAAATGTCTGCCGCCGATCCTCTGGTGTCAGGTGCGGGGAGTCGATCACAGAGCTGCTCCAAAGCGGGTTGAAGTGCGCCTTTTTCATTTCCAGCCAGATCTCCGCGTCCGTTCGGGCCACAGGATGGGGAAACACACGCTCGCCCTTTGTCACCTGTACTTTCTTTTCCTCCAGAAAGCCAATGCGGGTGATCCATGTGCGGCGTACATCATAAAAGATATTGGCGCGGCTCAGGTCCCGCTTCTGCTTGCGAATGACGCAGACAGGATTCTGGCAGCGGCAGCGAATACACTGCTCCACATCGTATTGGACTTCGACATGGCCGCCATCATAGCCATTACCGCCAACCACGCAGGCGCAGTAGGCTCCGCCGGTAATCTCCATGTACTGCCGGTGCTGTCTCTCACTTCTCTCCGATTCCACCCTCTCGGCGCTTTGCTCGTAGGAATATCGCTTACCAGTGGTGTGGCAGGGGCAGAGAGGGACAGGAAAGCCGCTGATGCTGTGTGGACAGTCCTTGCGTTCATAGGGACAGCGCAGCAGTGGATTGTCATTTTCCGGGCAGTAATCGATACCTTGAAAAGAAGCATCGCAGCAGGCAAGGTCCCGGCCGAGATCACTTTTGCCATCGATCAAAAGGCCGCATGGAGTTTCCCATGTAAACTTCAATAGAGCCTCAAAGAGATAGCCGAAATTCTGCCAGTCACTCCAATACACGAAGGAGGGGTGATCCTCCCGCGTGTAGCCTGCGGCGTAGAGATCCCGGGTCAGTTGATTCTGTTCCATGCTCATATCCCCGGACACGGAACCAGTCCAAAGTGGTTTTCCATCACATAGCGCAGATTTTCCACCGTGACCTGATACTCTTCCGAGATACAGCCCTCGCATACGATCTGCCGATAGCCCAGTGCACGGCTGCATCGCTTATCCCATGAGTTGACATCACCGCCGCAGACAGGGCAGGCGATGTCCGGATACCATGCCAGTTTCCCGGCGTCTGAATAGGTGGGTTTCATATCATCCTCCTAAAATAAAAAAGGACGCACAGACTTTTTACAAGTCTGTACGTCCTTCGCAATATGCTGCCATGCGGCAGCGATTCTTTTTTGTACGGGTCAGGTGACCCACATGTTTGAAAGGAATGGCTTCCTTCCAAACGAAGCTGAGTTCTCAGAGCAAGGAGCCCCGCGCTACGGCACGATCCATGCTGGTTAGAACCTGTTCCGCCGTCAGATATTGCACACCGCGCCTCCGGTCATTCCGAGCCGCCAGCAACTTGGCGGAAAGGGTCAGTTCGGGAGGCAGAGAGCGTAGTTCCTGTGCGGGCAGGATCGCATTTTCCTCGTTCATTTCGAAAGATTACCTCCCAAAATATTTTTCTTCCAAAGGTCACCCAGCGTGTAGTCGCCATCCAGCCATAGCTTGAGCTGCTCCGGATCTAACCGACTGAACTCGGAACCGGTATTACCCCGGTCAACAACAATGACATCTTCCACATCGAACTCGTTCAACAGTTCTACAGATTGCGTGGAAATAATGACCTGCTTTTCATTGGAGAGCTGACGCACGATCTCAGAGAAAATCGTGATCGCATAGGGGTGCAGACCAAGCTCCGGCTCATCTACGATGATGGTAGCCGGCTGCAGCTCATGGGGCTGCAGCAAAAGCGTTGTCAGGCAAATAAAACGAAGTGTTCCGTCCGAAAGCTGAGAAGCATTGAAGACATCTTCACAGCCGGTCTGACGCCACCGCAGGACAATCTGCTCTTCATTACCCTCTTGAGGCTCCAAAACGAAGTCATCAAAGTACGGCGCGACCAGACGGATTGTTTCCACAATCTCATCGTAGTTCGGTTTGAAGAAGTTTTTTAACCGGTAAAGGAATGCAGCAAGGTTTGCCGCATCGTACAGCAGCATTTTATTATTGGAAATGTTATGCTCCTGCTTGACTCTGGCACCCTTACCTGTGTCATGGAAATGATACACCCGCCAATTTTGCTTGCGCAGGGTTTGGACAACGTAATCGTCAATTCCGCTATGGACGCCGTTTTCCCACTGGGATTCACTATGCCCGCATCCGATATTGCTCTCATTGTCCAAGTCACCATGATAACCGAAGTATTCCTTTTGGAAGATCAACCGGTTATCATCGGTTGGCACCAGAACGAAACCATAAGAGTTCTGTCCGAAAAATACCTCAAAGCCAATCTCCTCGGTTACTTTCCGGCCATTATATAAAAGAGAACTCAAGCCGCTCTGTCCCACAGACACTTGAAGATTTTTAGACAGAACATTCTGGAGAAAGGAAAAGGCCGAAATAAAGTTGCTCTTTCCCGCGCCGTTAGACCCAATGAGCACATTGATTTTCCCAAAAGAAATATCGCAGCTTTTGATGGATTTGAAGCCGCGAATCGTCATGCGGCTCAACTGGTCTCCCTGTAATGGCATACTAAACCTCCAAAATAAGACGCATTTTGATTCTCCGTGCAAAGAGTCCCGCGCTATGGCACGATCCATGTCGGATAGGATTTGTCTGCCTCAGAACAAGTCGCTGTGTGTCCCCGTCCTGGTTAGATATAAAATCAGACTCTCACCAGATATTTCGTAAATCAACAGCCAATCCGGAGTGATATGACATTCTCTGCATCCGGCGTAGTCACCACCCAAGTTGTGATCCTTGTTTTTCTCAGGCAGAGTCTCTCCATTAGCCAGTTTTTTGATAATTTCAGTTAACAGAGAAATATCATACCCACGGCGTTGTATGCGCTTTACATCTTTCTGGAACTTTGTAGATGGCTTTACGGTATATTTCATGCCAGAAGATCCTTCATCATCGCATCCACATCCGTATAGCTTTTGCCAAGCGTAGGATCGGCTTTCATTTCCTGCACTTCCCGAATCGCCTCTTTTGTTTCATCATTCGGGATTTCCGCACCGATTTCAAAGGGAATCCGATACTCCCGAACCGCTTTTTTCGCAAAGATATTGAAAGCGGTCGTCATTGTCATTCCCATATCAGCACAAAAAGCCTCAAACTGCTTTTTCAGATCACTATCCATACGGATATTGATATTCGTACTTGCCATAACGAACCCCCCTTTTTATTTTATGTTGACATTATATGCGTTTTTATTTACAATGTCAATACTGCGCGTCGCCGTATCGTTCACTTTGCCCTTATGAGGATCCTTTCGTTACTGCGTGCTCGTAGAGGTACTCCGGAGCAATGTCAATATCGCCATCATTTCAGACGGTTACACCATAATCAATGTAGACACCGGCAAACGAGTGTTCATTTGCCAGCGGTGCAAATCCCGGCTCTTTTAGCAGCGGTGTGAAATCGAACACCTTTGTCTCTCCGGTTGTGAAGCGAAGCCATAGCTTGTGGCCCGCTAATGGGCGGACACCACAAACCTTGATAACAGGTTCCTGCTTTCCTGCATACGCAATTCCATCGAGAACATACATGATGCGATTCTCCTTACTTCAGTGGTTTCAAATCAAAAAACTATTATCTGCTCATGTTAGTTCCTCATGGTCTTGTCTAACGTAAGGGAACCGTAAGAGATATACAATATCCTCGGTTTTACAGGCCGTATTTATCCCGCAGCATACGCAGCCCTTCCATGGCATCGGACACCATTCCCGTTTGAATGTCGGTTTCCGCTTCTGCAAGCTTTGTATAGACATCCTCCATAGTTGGCTTTCTTGCATGGGCTTCTGTCAGCTTGCTGAAGTCACGATCCGAGATAACATGTGGCATAGATATCGGCTCCTTTCACGAAGCTACTGTACCATAATTATCACGCATCCGCAAACCCTTTATTGGCGGTCAGGAGTAAAGAATTACGCCGAAGGCTCCAGCCGGCGGCGCATATCAAATTCCTGCCCATCCGCATAGCCCATGGCGGCATATTGGCGATTCATGCTGCTTGTGGACGAAATCTTATAATCGCTCCGCTTCATTTTGGAAACGGCATCCTCGACCGCCTGCGGCACGACCATGACCAATCCCCATTCCTGATGTTCGGCCTCTTGCTTTTGGAAAGCGGCAGACAGCCCGCGGCAGAAGCCCCATCCGTAGGAATTGCACATCTCCCGAAGTGTCTTTGCGGGATATCCCTTTTGGGTACGGATCTGTCTGCATCGGCTTGCGATGCAATCATAGGCGTAGAGAAACGCCAGCTTGCAGAGCTTGAAGTCGTCCTCCATGCCGATAAACCCGATCTCCGAAACCTTGCTGCCGTGTACGGAGCTCCGATAGGGCCTGCAGCAGTAATGTGCGGCAATGAGCGTGGAGAGGTAAACCGTCCACGGCGAAGAGAGCTTCGTGCAGGTGATGCCCACACACTCCTGAATCACCTTCTTGTTCTCCTGCGGCTCAATATCCTCCGGCATGAGCTTATGCTCCGCCATCAGACGTCGGGCCTGCAGCAGCGCGGCTTTGGCTTCCTCCTCGTAGGGGCTTTCTGCCAACGCAAGGAGCTTGGCGATCTTTTCCGTAATCTTTGACATAGACAACCACCTCTTATCCGGCCATGCGCCGGGCTCTGCGCTCGGCGTGTTTCTGCTTGAGCCGCGTATAGTCCCCTTCGTAACGCTGGCAGCCGACTTTGTTCAGGCGGCGCAGCGCGGCGGAGTGGAACTGAAAAACGGCGGCAGTCCTGCGGTTTACTCCGGTAAATACATCGGCATCGTAACGCTTGTAGTCCACGATGTAGCCCAGATCATTTTCCTCCATATAGTCCATGAAGGCGGTGCTGTCCACCTCCAGCATCCCGTCACAGAGAAATGCCTGATAACGGGGCAGCGGCTGACCAAGGTTCTGCGTCATGGTGATGCGCTCTCCGGCGTTGACCGGAAGAAGCTGCACCTTGATCGCCGGGGTATTCGGGTAGCATTCCACCTTAATGCGGTAGGTGTTGCCTTTATAGGTGCCGGATAAAATATCATTCATATCGGTTCACTTCCTTATCATCATTCTGACCGGGTGAAGAAGGCTTGTTGGCTTTTGCCTGCGCCTGCTCAAAGCCGCGCTTGACAGCAAGAACCATCGCCTCCTCTCCCACATCGGCGTTGCGAGGCTTTTTCTCCCGCAGCTTTTGGCACTTCCTCACGGCAGCATCGTAATCATAGCCGATGCCGCATTGAAACTTGTCCGCGATCTGGCGGAGCTTTTCTGCCTGATATTCATAGATTGCCCGGTGAAATCCGCCGAGCTCCCACTCGTCGCACACCGTCTCTAACAGCTTTGCATAGTCCCGCAGAGCGTTGACGATTTTTACGACATCGCCGTAACAGGTTTTCACCTCATGGGTGCCGCTGAGATCAAATACATGCAGCAGAACCTCTCTGGAAAGGCACCGCTCCAGATCAATGGATGCGGACAACTGCGGCTCATAGGTCGCAGATGGCAGCTCCAACGGCTGCTTGGCGGGCTCATTCATCTTCTGCGCACCGCTTTTCGGCGCTGCCGGATAATCTGCCGGCGAAACGGACACTCCTGGGGAATGGTACGGGGGACGCTCTGCCAGTTGTCCAACACCAGTTCATGGGAGATCTCGCAGATGCTGTCGCCCTCTCCGATATAGAGGCATTCCGAGCAGGTGTCCGGATTACAGTATTTCATGTTGGGTAAACGCTCCTTTCAAATCATTATGCGGATTTTTGGCCGTACCGCATCAGCGGCACGCTTCTCCATTTTGCGCAGGCGGCCCGCACCGTTCCGGGAAGGCGCAGAATACGCCAGCGCGTCATATTCGGCTGCCCCCGGCGCACACGCTCAAGCGGAGCTTTCGTTTCACAGATTGCACAGCGCAGCCAGGTGTGATGTCGGTTGGCAGTCCGAAACTCTAACACATACATTTTTCGACCTCCTGTTCCTTGGATAAAGTGAAAAGGCACAGCACCACAACGGTACTGTGCCTTTCAACCAAAATGTTACGCCGCCTGCTCCACGACCGTCACCGGCACATCAGCCGCGACCGGCGAGGAGGGAGCCAGCAGGCAGTAATGGGAGTTCATCGTCTCAAAACGGATCTGCTGCGGTGTCACGCCATGAATGGCGATCACCGTAGAGGTGTGGAGATACCGCCCCTCTTCAAAGATGAGGGCGCGGCTGCCGACCTCCAGCGGATACATCAGGGTTCCGTGAACGATACGGATATTTTTCATGGGTCACAACTCCTTCTGTTTGGTTTCTTTTTGCGCAAAATAGGCGCGGTACAACGCTTTCAGCCGATGCCGCACCCGCTTGACGCTCATGCCTTCCCTTCGCGCGGTTTCTGCCAGACTGCAGCCGTGCAGACGGTGGCGGATCAAAAGAGCCTGCTCTTCATCCGCGAGGAGAAACAGGTCGTGCAGCAGCAATCTTGCCCGAAGTGCATCAAAGGCGTCGTCAGGCGGCGGATGCGCAGCCTGATAGGAAAACTCATGGCTTTGCCGCCGCTGCTCCTGACGCCGGAAGGTATTCAGGCTGCTGTTCATGGAGCGCCACGCGATCGTGGAGAAGCGGTATCTGTGCAGACTCTTTTCGGTAAAATAGCGTTGGACAGCGTGAAGATAGCCGATTGCCGCAATATCGTAATACTCCCGGATCTCCAGCTTCTTTTCCAGAAGAAATCCATAGATCAGGGCGTGGTACTGAGCGGCAAAGCGGCGCTGCGCTTCGGTCAGAGGGACGGGAACAGGGGCCTCCGGCGGAGGCCCTGTTTCCCGTTTTTCTTCCTCAATGCGAGGGATCGTATCAGGAGGGAAGTTCTTCCCGTTCTCCATCAATGACCGCCCCTAACGCAAAGTGCGCGCCGTTGTCAGGCAATTCCAGGTGCGAGGCATCGCCGTCCCCGATGACGCTGGAGGCCGCGGCACCCGCCTGTGCTCTCTGCGCGTTGATGTCCTTGATCTGCGCCACGAAGCCATCCGCGTAAGCGCGGATATGCGCCAGGTCTTCCCCGGCGAAATCGGCGATCTTGGTAAAGGTGGCGACGCAGTATTCGTGGCTGCCGCTGACCGCCTTCTTCAGCCCGATCCGCACCACGCCGGTGCAAACCTTGCGGCGGCGGGAGAGGAACGCTTCATTGACGAAGCGGGTATAGGGCGTCAGGCTGGTAGGCGGCAGTGCAATCTGGATGGGCATATACTCACCGCTGCGCAGCAGGTAGAGCATTCTCATGTTCTTGCACGCCTTCCCCTTGTTGTTCCCGTCGCTGCCGAACTGGTTGAGAACGCAGTCTGCGCAGGTGCCGCCGGGCTCACCGTAGCCGACCTTCCCATCGAAGGACTGGCACAGGGGCGGCTGGTCATCATCATACTCGCTGCCCTCCGGCCAGTAGGCATTGGAGTTGTGGCTGTAGAGAATGACGCCCTCCAGATAGGGAGCATAGTCCGGCACATCCGGGTTTCCGGACGGGATCTCAAACTGCAGGTGCCCGCCGCCGGGGATCTTGATGCGGGTGAAGCTCAGGCGCAGGCCCTCCATATCATCCGCAAGATCTTCGCTGGTGAAGTCATCGCCGTCAAGGAGCTGCGGGATCTGGAAAATGGTCTTGGCCTCCATCATGGTATTGGTCTGTTCGTACATAATCATGTCCTCCTTAAAAATATTCCGACCGCTCAGGCGGCCAGCAGTTCCGTTCGGTTCATCTGCCGGAAGAGGGCGGGCGACATCGTCATAACGCTGTACCCGATCTCCTCCAGCTTCGTTGCCCGGTCGTAGCTCTCAACATCCTGACTGAAGCGGGTCACGGCATTGGCGAGCCCGTAGAGGGAAAAATCGCCGCCGGTGATCAGATGCTCCAGAACGCCGTTGCTCTCGTCCTCCGTAATGCCGAAGCTGGAGGAAGCCAGCTTGACGATGGCGGGGAGCTGCTTGGTATCCAGCATGGCCTCCGTACTCTCCCGCATCCGGCTCACTACCTGGGCAAACCTTGCCTCAGAGATGGCGGCGCGGACGGTGTCCTTGATTTTCAGCACAAAGGCATGGTCGTCTGCCAGCAGTGTTTCACTGGAATAGATGGAAAAGTCCTCCTCGCTGGTCGCGGCGCGCCCCACATGATTGCGGCGGGTTTTGGCGTCGTTGATCACCATGCCATTGGAGCACACCAGACGGTAGATCAACGGTTGGATGGTAACGGAGCCCAGTCCTGTCTCACTGTTGGAGATGATGACGCCGGCCTGTACCACATCGCCCGGGACAACATCCGCCTGCAAGCGGGGATTGACCACCTTGATATACATGAAATCATCGGTGATCTGCGTGCTGACGAACCGTGCCTCCGGCAGCTCCCCAATGACGGGCAGCGTTACACTGGCAATGTCCAGATTGTCAATGCGGCGGTAGCGGTTGCTGAGAAACGCGCGGGCGCAGCCATCCATCGTGCGGAGCGTCCGAAGCTCATTTTTCTGGGAGAACCAGTAGTTGGCGTTATAGGCCAAAAGCTCCGGCGCATCCGTGCGCATCAGCTCATAATACTTCTGCGGAATGCCGAGATAGGTTCCCAGCTGGCGGTGCGCCGTCTGGCGAATATCCAGGGGCGTGATCTTATCCAGCCCATTCTCCGTGACACGGAGCTGCGGCGCGTCCGAGGTGACCGAAAGGGACAGGCTTCCGGTGTTCACTAGGTAGTCCTGCTTGGCCTTGCTCTGACGCAGAAGCTCCTGTGCCATCTCTTTGATGGTAAGTCCGGTTTTCATTGTTGTTCCACATCCTTTCTCTGCCGCTCACCATGAAACGAGGATATCCGCGTCTCTTGCGTCGGCAGCGTAGCCTTCTTCCTCCAAAACCTTGACCAGCTGCGGCCAGTAGACCTTTTCAGGAAAGTCCAGAAAGGTTTCCTTTGCCGGTTCCGCTTCGTTTTCCTTGGCCTGCACAAAAACCTCACCGTTTTCCTGCACGGTCAGGCTGCTGTGGCCTCTAGAGTTCAGATCGGTGACCAGCGCCTCCAATACGGCGCGGCCCCGTGTCTCAAACCAGACGCGAGGGTTTACCGACTGCCGGTTTGGCGGCTGTGTGTCCGATGCCCCAGCCACCAGCGGAGAGAGCTTGACAAGCGAACAGTCCAGATTTGCCTTCTGATCCAGCTTCACATCGGCGTAATCAAAATCCGGAATACCATAGACGCGGATACGGGCCGTGCCGCCCTCCACCGCAAAGCGGGAGGGCTTGTCCGCCAGCCACTCCCAACGGGCGTTGGGATATGCGGCGTGGAGCATGGCGGTGATCCGGTAGTTTACATGGCACAGCAGCGCGTCTGCCAGTTGACCGCCGCCATTTGCCGCCGCGGTCTGCTCGCGGAGCCGAGCCTCTTTTGCGCGGTAGGCACGGTTGTTGCGCCAGAGCGGAAGAGCCTGCGTCAAGAGCCACCACAGCAGCCAGAGGGCAAACACCGCCAGCAGCAAGGGGAGAAGCATCCGTCCGCGGATGAGTGCGAGAATGGCGATCACGATACCGATGAGAAGCGAGATACTGCTCCAAAGGGGAGATTCTTTTTTCATTTCAGTTGCCACCTTTCAAAAATAATCTGGAAAACAAAAAAAGAGGAACCGCGTATGTGTCCAGAATCTCTTAAAACACATCACGCGGTTCCTCTTTTTCACTTTGCCGGAATACGCTTATTCCGGTAGGCGTTCCCGATCTCCGTCCACGACCTCCACAGGAGGCAGCGGCGGCTGGGCAGCGCCGGGGCTTTGCTTTCGTGCGGGTCTCTGCGCTGTACGGGGAGGCTTCGTCTGCCATCCCGTCAGGCTGAGCTTCAGCCGCTTGTCCTTTTCGCTTCCGCCGTTTCTGGTACAGTCCACCAGTTCCAAAAAGCCTTGGACCCAGATGCGGGAATCCTTGTGGATCTCCGCATCCGCTAGCGACAATGCAGCTGTTCCCCATGCCCAGACCTCAAAATACTGTCTGTGGCCGGCATCCCTGCGCCCGATCCATTCGACCAGACCGAAGGACACATAGGGGACTTGCCTGTGACTCATTTTCAGCTGAAGGTCATTGGTCACCCGACCGAAAACATGGACTTCCGCCATACAACTCCTTTCTGCCGCGAGGGCAATACTTATATATAAAAAGTGCCAGTAAAGCGGCAGATACCCAATAAGGGTACAGTCGTCCTACTGACACTTGCGTACAAACCTGACAGCGTGCGCAGGTGGATCGCTCCACACACGGATCTAAGTCCATGCCCCGATAAGGGAAATTGCGCAAAACTCATTTACAGGGGCATTGTACCACAGGATATAGCTCGTGTCAAGCAAGAAACACAATATATAGTATTTATTCGCGGCGTATTTTATAGATGTTGTGTCTCGGCCTATTCCTTTACGAACAGACCGATGGGACAGATGTGGGTAAACCCGGGGGTGGAGATGTACCAGCAGCCGGGCCCCTCCGGTTCCCAGCTCATTTCTATGGTGATCTCCCGCCATCCATCCGGAAAGAGCGCATGGAAGGTCTCACCGGCGTGAATGCCGCGTCCATTGAGCAGCAGACGGGGGTGAGGATCGAAGTCCTCCGGGGCGGGCAGCCTGATTTGCCCAATTCTTTCTCTGTTCATGATAGAACCTCCTCGTATAATAAATACAAAAAAGAAAGCTGTTTTTTTGCAGCCAACAGAAAAATACAGGTCCCGTAAAAAGGAGAGAAGAAAGCTACCGAAAAACGGGACTGCTATCAGAAAGGTATCAATTGTGCAGTAGCAAATCAAAAGGGCGGTGTCGGCAAAACAACCACGTCCCAGGCATTGGCTGCAGGACTGGCAGCGAAGGGGTACAGGGTTCTGGGGATTGACCTTGATCCGCAGGGAAATTTCTCTACGGCCTGCGGAGCAGAGAACTATAATGTCCAGACGATTTATGAGGTTATGAAGCGGGCGGCCAGCATCCAGGACGCCATCCAGCACACGAAGGGCGGCTATGACGTTGTACCGGCTAATATTATGCTGGCCGGAGCCGAGCAGGAATTCTCCCAGACCGGAAAGGAACACCGGCTGAAGGAGGCTGTGGCGCCGGTGGCCAGTGACTATGATTTTATCGTGATTGACACACCTCCTTCCCTGGGCGTGCTGACGGTGAACGCTTTTACCTGTGCCACCGATATTCTGATTCCGACAACGGCGGGAATTTTTGCGACCGCCGGGATCTCCCAGCTCAACGAGACCGTCACCAGCGTTCAGAAGTATTGCAATCCGGCTGTAAAAGTGAGAGGAATTTTGCTTACGAGATTTAATCCGCGGGCGAATATCAGCCGGCAGATGAAGGAACTGGCGGAGCAGCTTGGCGAATACATTTCTGCGCCGATCTACAAGACATACATTCGATCTGCTGTAGTGGTGGTGGAGGCCCAGGCGAACAGTCAGGACATTTTTGACTATGCCAACAAGTCTACGGTGGCAGAAGACTATAAAGCATTTATTGACGAATTTTTGAAAGGGGTAAATGAATAATGGCAGAGAAAGCGAAGTTTGATCGAGAGGCTGCGTTTAAGTCTATCATCGGAGCAGGACGCCAGAGCGAGAATGCTGTTGTTGCTGAAGAAAAAAATGCAAAGAAAAATAGTGACCGGGTGCAGCGGGCCTATTATCTGGATCGGGATATTGATAAGGCGCTACGTAGGATGGCGCTGGAGGAAGGAAAGAACCTGACGGAATCGGTCAATGATGCTTTGCGAGCGGGATTGACAAAATATCTGTAAAAAAGTAAAAAAGAAAGAAAAAGCGAAGGCAGACAATCGCAGATAAAAAGTGGCCCATATAAATAGCTTGAATACGCTATCTGTATGGGCCACCTAAACGATATAGAGTGCTTTAATATGGACAGTCCGGTCGGTTTGACAAATAGTGTGGTTGTTGAAATGGTTGGTAAAGAGTATTGATAGAGTGGACTATCTGTGATATAATAAATTTGCAATAGCATATTGAATATACGGAAAATTCAAGGAAATGGAGGAATCGATATGTACGGTATACAGTTCATGCGTCACACCAGCAGCCGGCTGGGCCGGAAATATTCTTATCTTCAATTCTGGAGAGGGCAAATTAAAATCGTAAGTATGGGCGCATGAACGTCGGCTTTGTAGCATGGATGTTCATGCGCTTTTTTGTATCGTAAAACATTATGTGCCCGTTGACAGTAATGGTGAAATATAATATAATAACTGTGCGATAAAAATGAGACCGTACTGGCCTCGGAATATGAAAGTAGCAAAATGCGACGAGGCTTAAGTGTGTATGCTTAGGGCCCCGTCGCATTTTATTACTCTGGAAAAGCGATGAGCAAAACAGTTGGAAGGAGCAGCCCGCAAACAAGGCAAATGGGAATCGAAAGAGTTTAGGACATCTCAAGGGCGCAAAAACCATAGCGCGGTAGACCCCGCGCCTGCAAAATGTATGGAAAAGGCAGATCAGGCGGAACGCCGAAGCTGTTTGGCAGAACGGTAGGAGTGAGAACCGTGCAGAACAGCGGCCAACGCAACCGCCAGGGCGGAGATGTGGGCCAGCGTGTTGAGGTTCGCCGCGCTTGCGCCGCTGCGCACCCACAGCCGTTCCTGACCTGTGGATTTGAAGCGGGAATTGTAGCGCTCGCACTCTGTACGCAGGGCGTAAGTCCGTTTAAAATAGAGACAGCTGCGGTCAATGGAAAGCCTGTAGTCATCGGGAACGGTCCTGTATTTCGTGCAGCCCCGGCTTTTCTTTCCATTGTTCCAGTTCTTGTGGTTGCAGGGGCAAGCACCGGTCTTGGACTGGCGGAAGGGGCAGCAGTATTTCTGCCGGGTACGATGATTGTCGGTGGTTTTGCCATCTTTGTGCATGGCCAGCCCGGCCGCGCAGACCGGATTACCGGCAGAAAGCGCCTTTGAATCTTTCGTACCGCGTGGATTGAGGGGGATAAATGCCTCGCCCTCATAGACCGTTTTTACCGTATTGTAGATGCTTTTTGCGTCGTAGCCCTTGTCGGCAAGGAAGGAACACCCCTGCAAAGGGAGGATCTGGTTGGCTGCGGCGAGGATGTCAACGGCAACTGTGGAATCCATGATGTTGGCTTGGGTGGTCAGTTCGTAGAGCGGCAGCCCGGAAATGCAGTCCACCAGCACATGGCTTTTGTATCCCCAGTAGAACTCATACCGCCGCTCATTGTGCTGGTTGGAGGCCGAGTGGACGCCGAGGGCGCAGTCTGGGTCGCTTTTGGGATGGTTTTCCTTAGAGAACTTGTTTTTTGCAAAGGATTTCGGGTTGTTCTGCTTGGTGTTCGCCATGACGGGTGTGGAATCCAGACCAACGAAAGACGCATCTACCACGCCCAGCTCATACAGCTTCCGCACCAGATTGGCCATGATCGATTTCAACGCACCGTTGTTCAGCTGCCGCAGGAAGCGGTCATACGTCCAGTAGGACGGCAGTGGCTCCATGATGTTGAACCCGCAGTAGTGGGCAATGAGCCGATTGTTGTCCAGATAATCCATCAAATCTGTGATTTGCGAGAACCCCTCACATTTCATAACGATAAACGCACAGACCATGGCTTCCTTCGGGAAGCCCCGCCGCCCGGTTGCCGCTCTGGGCAGCGTGAAGTCCAAGCTGCTGAAAAGCTTGTCGTAAAACATGGCGGCACTTTGGGATGTGAACAGCGTCACATCCTGAATGATTTCCTGTCGATAGATAGCGGCCAGCCCCTTTCTGGTTGGTTTTCTCTCAAGTCAATTTTACCAAAAAGGGGCTCCGCTTTCTATACCATATGAGTGATTTTCGGCTTCAGCCATGGCCGGGAACCATTGCAATTACTACTCTTTTGGAGTTTTGCTCATGGCTGTACTCTGGAAAGGACAGGAGGGGATAAAAATGGGGAGCATAGTAGAAGCGGCCATATATGAATATATTGGTAAATTTTTCCTAATCTTTGTAGTAGTGCCTGTGGGCATAATGGTTTTAGGGTATATAATTTACATTATTGTGGAGGTGATCAATGAAATAAGAAAAAAGTAGGAAGGAAAACCCAAACAGAGGCAAAGAAAGGAGAGCACACAAGTGAAAAAATTGATATCGTTGCTTATGACAATCGCGGTTTTACTTTCGGTTTTGCAACCGGCATGGGCTATAGAAGAAGCTGCTGAAATAGATGCTGTAGCTGCCAGCAGGAATCTGATTGTTGTAGTACCTGGAATCGTAGGAAGTGAGCTCGTTGACGGAAATGGGACAAAGGTTTGGGTTGGCGTTGGTGGAATACTGGGCCAAATCCAGTGCAATGAGGTTGGAAATCCAGTATATCCCCTATATGCATATAATAATGATAATTATGGTGCGCGTGACACCTATAAGACATTATATGATAGCTTGAAGAGCAGATGCTCGAGCCAAGCCGATGTTAAGTTTTTTGCGTATGATTGGAGAAAGACGAATACAAGAGCAGGACAAGCATTAAAAAGTATGGTTAATGGGTATTCTGGAAAGATTATTATCGTGGCACATAGCATGGGTGGAATAGTTGCCTCCGATTACTTGAGAATTGCAACGGAGAGTCAACGAACCAGAACAACTCTCATTACGCTCGGAACTCCATTTACTGGAGCACCAAAAGCCGTTCAAGTAATGGAAAATGGTAAAATGTTTCCGGGGATTGTAGGAGATTTAACCAGTAGCTACATACAAAACCTGATTCGCAATATACCTGCGGCATATGAGCTTTTACCAACAACAAGATCTACTGCATATGTACAGGTTAATGGCGTCGATCAAACTGCAACGAATGCATGGAATATCTTGAAACAGAGGAGTTGGGCAAATTTTCAGAGTGGATCTGGGCTAAAACCGATGATGAATACCGCTCAAAATTTCCATGCAAACCTCATGCAATCGAACAATCAACATTATGCTTTGTCTGCAGGAAGGTCAGTTTTTATCACAAGTACTGGATATACAACAGTGCAGAAAGTGAACTATAGTCTTAGTGGGGGGCAGTATAGCGTTTCTTCGTATATAGGTACTAATGATGGAGATGGAACAGTTCCATCAACAAGCGCACAAAATAGATTGAGCAATACGGACACACATGTTGTTAGAGTCGTCAATGCTGGGAACCATACGGATATGCTTTCAAATCCGAACACCTTGACAAAGGTATATCAATATGTTTCCCAGACATTAGCCGGAAATAGCTTGTCAGCAATCGAGGAGAATGAAGTTGGAAACACCCATGTAAATGAAAAGGGATGGGTTGTTGGTGAAGGAATTGATGGAAGGCGGGTGCGAGTTATTATTCGCGGTAGCAGTATGCCGACCATAGTTTCTTCTACTGGAGAGCCATACACATTAATTGGAGAACAGCTATATGTTGGAGATGAAGCTATTGAAGATAACTATGTTGGAGAATGTTGGGAAGTAAGCGATGGTTATCAGTTTGAAATGATGAGAGGAGCACATAAATTTGTGTATGATGACGACACTAAAGAAGGCTTCTCTGAGGAAGTTTCGTATATGGAGAATGGATACTATGAGGCAATGCAAACATATGAGATTAAAGAAGCAGAGGGAACGTATGAGTTAAGCACTTGGGAAAGTGTCCAGAAGCAGCCTGAGATGACTGTAAATAATGGCATCGTGGTCGAGGAAGTTGAGCCGAGTTCGATTTTTAACGGTCTTGAATTACAAAGATTAAACGTGGATTGATAGATAAGGCTGCGGTAGACGCTGATTGGAGCCTTGAAAGGAAGAGGGAATAGATGGCGGCTGCGGGAGGCATGTGGCCGGCAGCAGAAGTAAAGAATGAAGCTCGTCTGGGCGAGGATGAATAGTAATTAGGCCCAGAGCGTCTTGGTCGGTATTACCGGCTGGGGGGTTAGCATTTTGCTAATTTAGAAGCCATTTTTAGGATTAATGTTCCCATATGATGTGCGGGTATGCCATAGTCTCAGCCCTCTGCCAATGAAAAGGCAGAGGGCTGAGATTTAATCTACGGGTTTATATTTCGTCACAGTTTTCAAATGGGTTTCGGGGTTTCCGTTCAAAACAAGGTCTGCATATCCCTTGGGTCCAAGATTTTATTCGCATCCCCACGGGGCCGTGAACTCCCGACACTGACATCTGCAATAATATTCAATTTTGACGTGTTGTGCTCACTCATCGTATTTCTTCATTTCTATGATATTTGGGTCTTCCTGTGCAGCAGCCTGACAGTCTATCTCCGATTCGGCCCGGCACTCCTCAATCTCCTCCAGCCCCAGCAGCGCGCCATGGGGTATCCTCGCTTCCGGCAGCGCGGCTCCGGGAGAGCTTTGAAGGTAAATGCGGTAACTGCTGCCAATCAGAAATCTTTGACGACGATCCAGCAGGAGGTCATGCGCAGTGCCGGATTCATCCATCAGCCGGATACGCTGGTGACCTCTCAAGGACGCTCGCCTGATAGCGACACACACGCCCTCCACCGTTTCATAGTCCCCCTGACGGATCGCTTGAAACAGCAGAATACATCGAACGACTATGCAGGATGCCAATAAGGAGCTGAGCGTCAGAAGCGTTGGGTCGTGCAGGACAATGCGGCCTGCCAGCCCTATCAGGAAAATGACTGGCCCTGCGGCGGCGGATAAGAGCCACCGCCGCAGGATCGGAGCAGGCCAGTTTTCAAACCCGCTCATGCACAGGCCCTCTCAAAGATGACCTGCTTGCGAAGATAGAGATTGGCAACCGCCGCTGTCACAGATTGACACGCTGCGGCAGTCCGCATTTCCGATACGATGTTGTCGCTGGTCGTCTCCTGATCTCCATACAGCAGCGCAAGCGTCTGCTGACTGCCGACGGCAGCCGAAATATCGCATTCCGCGCATCGAACCAGTTCCGCCGTGGATAGAGGGGTGTGGCCGCTGAGTGCCATAACGCGCCGCTCCGGCTCCGTGCGCCGGTCTCGTCGAAAGAGCGCTGCAGCCGAGCCGGGAGCCGTTCCGCTGCGCAGCAGTTTCAAAAAGGTCACCACCTTCAGGGGAAAGCTGCTTGAGATGGGAACAACATAAAGCTCGCCGAGAAGGTCATAGAGCGCGTCAAAATCCGTCGTGCCACTGCCCTTGGCAACAAGCCCCCGTGTTACGAGCCGGTCAAGGCAGTCTGAAAAGCTGCGTCGAGGGAAAAGCTGCATTCCGTTGGAGAGCTGTTCATAGAAGTCCTCTGCACGCTGCCGGTCTGTCAGCCGCCAGCACAGGGCCGTCCAAATCGTCATCTCCTGGGGATCCATCCCGAACTCACGGTGATCCATGAGAATGACCGGATAACGCCGGCCCCCGCCATCGTTTCGGCAGCGGAAATGTCCCAATGCCGTATAAAGTGTTTTTTCTGCCATACGAACTCCTCCTTATGCGCTCTTGATATCCTGTTCCGTGCAGGCGGTATAGAACTCCCGCACGATCCGCTCCCGGCGCAGCTTTTCCGCCGCCCGTGAGATACAGGCTCCGATGTAGTTTGGTTTCTTTTGATACAGTTTGGCAATGTCCGCGCAGCTGTAGCCTCTGACCCGCAGCTCCAGCGCTTCGATCCCAAGCCGGGCGGTGCCGTGGTAGCGGTTCCTGAAATGGGAGAGCAGGGCGTCGGAGGAAACATCAGAGATCAGATCTTCTGTGTGAAAAGGGCTGACCGGCTCCGGCGCTCCCATCTCGGCAAAAGCGTCCAGCGACAACAACGGCAGATTTTTTCGCGCGGACTGGATCTCACGGCAGCGATCCAGCAAATAATTTCGGATAACGGTTCTGGCGCAAGCAGGAAACGCTCCCATTTCCTCCCGGTAAGAAACCGCCGCGCGGCAAAGCGCGATACAGCCTTCCTGATACAGATCATCATGTCCCATGCCGTCCACCGTCTCATTGGTCTTGATGCTGCGGCGAAGCACCTGTTCTACCAGCGCAAGGTGATCCTCCACTCTCCGGCGCTGGAGATCGTTCAAGGTAAATTCCATACTCATGATTTCCCTTCTTTCTATGTTTGATTTTGCTATGCCGCTCTTGCTGCGGCGGCGCGAAACCTGCGGCTGAGCGCAATGACCTCGTCACAGCGCGCAGCGGAGAATTTAGCGATATGCGCATCCTCGGCGGGAAGCCCCATAGACAGCTGCAGCAGGCGGTAGGCTTCTTTTCGGCTCATGATGCCATTCTTCCAGAGACTGTCCAGGGCCACATGCGCATCGTGCCGCTTTTTCCGCAGGGCCTTATCCGCCAGCGTCCCCATGGGCAGCATCGTTTTCCGGTGCGCGGCCACATAGCAGTCACAGGCGGGGTACCGTCCGCAGACATAGTATTTGGCATCGGGGTCTGGGGCCTTGTCACCGTAGACCACGCTGGCCGGGCGAAGATACGCCCTGGAACCACAGGCAGGGCAGGTAATATTGATTCGTTTCATGCAAGATCTCCTTTCTGTTTCTGATATTTTGGAACGAGGGTGCAAAATGATGAACTCGCAAGGTATTCCATCGGACACTGCTCGGAACTGCTCATTTCCCAGGTCAGGTATCTGGAAAAGAGGGATGAGAAGGCGTCCTTGCTGAGCGTTCCGATGCATTCTCCCGGATCGATCCGCTCTCCGGTTTCTTTCTCAAAATTCCGAATACTGACGAGCAGCGGTGTGCCATCCTGTCGGCTCGCCGCGAGACAACCGGAGCAGTCAACCTTGCAGGGATGTGGGCACGGCCCACAGGGGACATAAATGGCGTTACGCCAGTTTCCTTTGCAGCTGAACAGCATCTCATACAGGTTTCGTTTGATTTGATCCATGGGAGCCTCCTTAAAAATCCCTCGTAGTATTACGCGCCGCTCAAGGGGGGTATCGTCCCCTTAAAATTTGAACTTTTTGTAAAGAATAGAAAAAGCGGCCCGCTCATAGCAGACCGCTTGACAGTTTCAGAAAACTGCGTATAATATAAACAGGATTATCATAATATGATTTATCATAAATGAATCGCAGATGCTGGAGGTGGCACAGGTGAACTTTATCGGACGAAAAGAAGAATTGAATACGCTGGAAAAGGAATTCCGCCGGGATGGCAGATTTGTTGTGATCTATGGCCGGCGCCGTATCGGAAAGACAACGCTGATCAAAGAATTCATCAAAGATAAGCAGGCATTTTACTTCCTTGCGACAGAGGAAGTGGAGTCCCAGAGCATGAAGCGTCTTGCCGGCGTGGTAGCCCGGGTCACTGGAAATTCCATGCTGCAGAGGGTCACTTTCACGGACTGGCTGGATCTGTTCCGGGAGATCGCCAACTACCGGCCGGAGGAAAAGAAGGTGCTGGTCATTGACGAGTTTCCGTATTTGGTCAAGACGAACGCGGCCTTTCCGTCCATTCTGCAAAATGCTTGGGACGAGATCCTAAAGGACAGCAATGTGATGCTGATCCTCTGCGGGTCGCTGATCAGCATGATGCAGAAGCATGCCCTTTCTCACGACAGTCCGCTTTATGGCCGGCGCAGCGCGCAGATTCGCTTGAAGCCGCTGCCGTTTACAGACCTCTATGCCGTGCAGGGGCAGCCGTTCTCCCAGGCGGTGGAGCAGTATTCCGTAACGGGCGGCGTCCCGAAGTATCTGGAGTTTTTTGAACCGGGAGAAGACCTCTACCGTCAGATTCAGGAAGTTGTACTGTCCAAGAACGGATTTCTCTATGAGGAGCCGAACTTCCTGCTGAAAGACGAGGTACAGTCCGCCAACAGCTATTTCTCCATCATTCGCGCTATTGCGGACGGCAACCACAAGCTGGGCAAGATCGCGGGTGCCCTGGGCATGGAAACATCCTCGCTGACGCCCTACCTCTCCACGCTGATTGATCTGGACTTTCTGAAAAAGGCAACACCGGTCACGGAGAAAAATCCGGAGAAGTCCCGAAAGGGTCTCTACTTCATTTCAGATAATTTCATCCGCTTCTGGTTCCGTTATGTCTATCCCTACAAGGGGGAACTGGAACTGGACAATCAGCAGATCGTTCTGGACGAGTTGGAGAAGGACTTTATTCAGAAATTCGTTGCCTTCTCCTACGAGGACGTCTGCAAAGATATCTTTGCCTCCCTGTGCCGGAGCAAGGCGGTGGACTTCGTGCCCTCCCGCATCGGCTCCTACTGGCTCAATGACATCAACGGCGATACGGAGATCGATGTGATGGCGGTGGATCACCAGAAGAAGCAGGTATTCGCCGGCGAGTGCAAGTACCACAATAAGCCGGTGGATGCGACGGTCTATTATGAACTGGAGGAAAAGGTAAAAAAGTCTTCGGAGCTGCGCACGGCTTTCCCTGGGTATAAGGTGCTGTACGGGCTGTTTTCCAAGAGCGGGTTTACGCAGCGGATGCTCGATCAGGCTGAAGGACGGGATGATATTCTGCTGATTCAAGAAGACCACATTTTATAAATAGCCGAAGCGGCTGCACACGGCTTTCTGCATAGTCTGCTTCTTTTGTGTGCATTAAAACGCATTAGGGAATACGCAAGGACTAACGCTTGACTTTTTGCGTATAATAGAATATAATTGTATTGTAAATCAATACAATTATATTTGAAAGGAGTGCTTTTATGTCTACGAGTGTTATGCAGGTGCGTGTTGACGATGATCTCCGCGCCAAGGCTGCCGCTGTCTACGATGAACTCGGCATCGACCTTCCCACCGCTATCCGAATGTTTTTGAAACGCTCTGTCGTGGTAAATGGCGTTCCCTTTTCCATGACGCTGCCCAAGCAGGAATACAGAGCTGAGCGGGCGATCCGCGCCGTGCAAAGCCTGAGTGAAGCCGCACAGCAGAACGGCACGGCCGATATGTCGCTGGATGAGATCAATGCTGAAATTGCAGCGTCCCGGGCTGACCGTGCGTCAAGAAATGCTCGGAACGGAGCGTAACCATGAAATACTATGTTGTACTTGATACGAATGTAGTGGTTTCCGCTCTGTTTAACATTTCCTCCGTTCCCGGTATGATTCTGCAAGAAGCTCTTGCGGGGCGTGTAATTCCTCTGCTGCATGAGGATATTCTGGACGAATACAACGATGTTCTGCACCGCCCTAAATTTAAGTTTGACCGCCGGGACATCGAAATTGCGCTGACAGGCTTGATTAAGCGAGGTATCTTTTTGGATGCTGCCACGATTGAGGACTATGTCCCCGACCCCGATGATGCAATTTTCTATGAGGTGGTTATGGAAGCAAGAGAAACTACCGACGCTTATCTTGTAACCGGCAACATCAAGCATTTCCCGGTCAAGCCCTATGTGGTGACGCCAAAAGAGATGCTGGAAATCCTGAACGAAAATGAACGCTGATTAGATTATTTCATCGTGGCATTGTTAGAGAGGCACCTCAGAGATGAGGTGTCTCTTTCTATATTTGTCAGCAGTTTCAGCCGATGATCCAAAACGGCCCGCCGGCGCCGGCACGTCTGCTGGCCTCGTTCAGAATGATGGACAAGTCCCAAGCTTTTTGACTGCGCCGGTAACTGGCGGGATCGGCCACGAGGATCTTTTCATCCTGGACACCCCGCAGCACGATAAAATGACCGGACTTCGTAAAATGCCCTTTGGTCATCAGAGCCACGACTAACTTTCCGTCTGCCAGGGCATCCAGAATGCGCTGCGGTTCCGAAGCGGTACACCCTTCAACGGAAAGCCCCCACGCCTGTGCCGCGCCGGGGATCAAAGTGTGGTAGGAGCCGCTTTTGCTGCACCAATAGCCGTGCTCATAGGCCCACCGTGCCATTTGGGCAGGATCAACGGTCTCACCGGTCAGCGAGGAAACCACAATAGCCATGGAAGTTGGCCCGCAGCCATACCCCCCGATATGGTCGGTGCCATAAGGCTGATTGGCATAGCGTTCATCCAACTGGTTGAAGTAGATGACCTCTGTTTCCCCATCGGTAAAGCGCACATCGCCAAGAGCGGTAATGGTGTTGGTGGAGGGAGCGTATTGGAACAGGCCATCACCAAGAAACAGACTGAGGTTTTCAGCATAGTTTTCCGCCAGACTTTTCTGTTCGTCAGTCAGCGCAAAGATGGTGTCCGCAAAGTAGGCTTCACCATTATAGCGGATCGTGTAGATGTACCATGTTTCCAATGTATCTTCCTCGCCGTCCTCCTCCGCAGGGATAGTACGCACCTCCATCGTTCTGCTGAAGCTGTAAAGGTGCGTGAGGCCCGCACGCAGGATCTGCTCCATGTCGGTGAGGGAGATGGCGGCAAAGTCCAGATTTTTTGCCGCACAGTATTGAGAAATAAACAGGTTGGCATTGCTGATGAGATCCCCCTCATAGGGATTGACTACTTCATAGTGATCCCCGCCTGTTCCGGCGAAATCGTTGGCGATGCGCTCCTGCACATTCTCAATGCCTTCTCCGAGAATCTGATTGATCGCAAAGGCAGCCTGATTCACATTTTCCGTAATGGCTGCGTTGTCATTGAGGATCGGCTGCCCTGCTACTCTGGACGCTCCGCTATCCGTCAGGCTTCCAAAGATAATCCCAGGCAGGAGCAAAATAAAAAGCAGCGGCAGCGCCAGTAATACCAGCGCGGCCACCGCTATTTTCCCGATATGCTTTCGTGCGGACAATGCTGCTCCTATGGCAGCTCCATAGGGCCCGCCTGCCGCAGCGCCCTTTGCCGCGGCGGAAATGGTCTTGCCGGTCCGTACTGCCTGCATGGTATTGGATGCAACAGAAGCTGCCTCATCCAGTCCGGTATGGTTATGTTCGCTCATGGTCGTATCCTTTCCTGTCTAAAGGTGGCGCCTGCATCGCTTGCGGCAGGCTTTTTTGTGTGGCAGATCGGAGCCTTCAAAAATCCACACTTCTCAATCCGAACAGTCTGTGGTAGAATACCCCTCGTGTGCGATAGGAGGGGAAGAATATTGTTTTATACGCAGGAAGAATCCGCTGTTTTAGGCGGCTTTCTCAGCAGTTACTTGAATCGTGACTCTGCATCAGACCATGTCCGAGATGCGTTTGCACGATTTCAAGTCGGATTGGAACGGGGCTGTTTGCAAAAATCGGAGCTGCAATGGGCCGAACAAATGCTGCTTGCCCTAAAGCCGCTCTGGTGGGAAGAGTGGGAAGATCACCGTGCCTTGATGAGTGCGCTACTCAAGACACAGGCACTTCTGCGCGCCGATGAATGAGGTTTCCCGCAGACATGAAAAAAGCCCCTGCTGCACGCAGGAGCCAGCATATAAGAATGGCCCTTGACTGCTTTCGTGTTCCGCAGTCAAGGGTCATTCTATGCAAGTCTTGGGCTCTACCATCATTGGTTACCTCCGATTTCTACAGATTTGAGGGTTACTGGTACATCGGACTCACCTTTCTTTCTGTGTTTATAAAATAGCAGATTTTCTATTGGTTTGCAATCCGCAAATTGTACGAAATAGTCATAATGCAAACTGTGCATCCATCTGATTTTAGACGGATTGCCGTTAATTTGATTGACGATGCAGGACACGGTACAGTATAATAACAGTGTTCTGGGGTTTCAAACAGCCCTAGCCAGGCAGGAAGGCCTATGCAGCCGGCTGCCAATTTTGACTTTCCAATGCCAAAAGATATGCGTATGTTTTTGGTGCGGCGCTGCAAAGCGCCGCCATTTTTTTGCTGTTATCACGGTAAGTGAGCCAGTACACGAAGCAGTCAGCAAAATACTCCCGCTCGTTGGTAAGCGCATACGGACGGAGCAGGGCTGCTGCGGTTCCGGACTCCTCCTGATAAAAGCCTTCCGTCTGAGACGGGAAGCCCATCAGCTCATCGAGAAAGTGACCAAACTCGTGGACGGTGGCCCCCGCCGAGGATACAGTGATTTGGCGGCTTCCGTAATTGGTTGCCCCAATACAGCTCATATTCCGCTCTTCACTCAGCCTTGCGAGGTATTCATAGTCAATGGTGTACTGCCACCCTCTTTCCGCAAATGCCTGCCGGATCGGCTCTGGGATCTTTTGAAGTTCCAGCAGATAGCTGTTCAGATGGACGCCCTCTTTATTGTTCAGAGGGATCGTCTCCAGAATGGGCGGCGGCGCAACGGTAAATTCCCCGGTCAAAAGAGCATAGAGAAGATCCGCAGCCTCGCCCCGTGTGATGATGTCCGTCCCTGCACAGGTGTCTTCGCATAAGCCAAAGCTTACAGCAGCGTGGAAAGCATTGTCCTGCGAAGACAGGGCTTCTCCATCCGGGTAGAGCTGAGAACTGTAAAGGGCAATGTCAAAGGCAGCAAAGCCGCTTTCATAGATGGCATAGCGGCACAGGCGGGAGTCCGGCGCCGCCATAGCCGGCAGATTCAGCCATCCATCCGCATAGCCCTGGTTGATACAGGCATCACCGCCATAGCCGGCAGGATCCGAAAGGGCGTCTTCTTTATCAAAGGCCCGGCAGATCATCGTTGCCCATTGGCGCACCGTAATCGGTGTGTCCGGTGCATACCAGCCGTTTCCCGTACCGCAAGTAATGCCTCGCCCAGCAAGGTAAGTGACGCTTTCATAAAACGGAGATGCCTCCGTCACATCAGAAAAGCCGTCAGAGGCGGCAAAGGCGGAAACGGACAGCAGCGCGCTGATGATCAGCGTCAAAAGGACGGCAGCAAATCCTTTTTTGTGTTTCATAGTTCAGCTCCTCACATTAGAATTGGGAAAGCGCCCCGGATAGGGCGCTTTCCCTGAAAAGGATTGGATTTAGTAGCCAGTCTTGGGGAGTGTAGGTGTATTCCAGAGACGGCGGATGATCGTTACCCAGCTTGCCGTTGCGGTCTGCCATATGCCCTGATATTTGCCGCCCACATCGGCGCGGTTGACCATCTGATAGCCATTGACCGCGTTTCCGTTCACCATCACGCTCAGCGTGGGGTTGACAACGCTTTGGAAGCCGACAGGAACCTTGCCGAAGTCAAAATAGGTGTCGGTCACGACCTCGCCGGCCTGCATGGGAATGGCGTTGAGGCTGAAGCTGTAGTTGTTGCTGGTGAGCAGGTTGCTCGCCAACACCTGATAGCTCACGTTGTAGTTGGTCTTATAGAGAATGCGGTAGTTGAGCCGCGCGCTGTAAGTGCCGGTGGTGAGCGTCGTGGGGCGAGCCACATCGTAGGGAATTTTATCGTGCCAGAAGAAGGACTCCAGCGGCACGTTGGAGGTGTTGGCCACCGTCAGATCGTAGCGCATGGACTGGCCTGCCATGACCTGTGCGTTGCCGCGCTTGGTGATGGTAACGCCGAGACTGGCAGGCTTATCATAGGCAGAGAGCTTGATGATCTGACTGGGATATTCCAGCGTCACATCATGCACGGTAGGGTCGAGCTGCCAATAGGCGGGCGCTGTGACCTCCCGGATCTGATAGCGGGTCAGCGGCAGCGGCTTGCTGGCCGCAACGCCCCGGGCATCCGTTGTGATGTAGTCCACCACCTTGCCGCTGCGGGCATTGACGATCTCATAAACAGCGCCCTTGAGCGGAGTACCTGCAGCGGTGCCGGTGACCTCGTTATACTCAGCGGCGTACTTATAAATCTGGATCTGGCCCGTGACAGCGGTATTTTCCCACTCGATCTCCACGGTTTTGCCCGGAGAGACATAGACGGTCTTATACTGCTTATCCAGCGTGTAGCCGGGGGCGGCTTCCAGCTCTCTCAGATAAAAGCGGCCGCTCAGCCCGCCAGGGATCTCGTCAATGTAGATGTAGCCTTCATCGTCCGAGGTGTACTCTCCAATGGGCTTTTTGTTCGCATCATAGAGGACAAATTTTACGCCATAGATCCCCTCGCCCGTGGCGCTGTCGATTTTGTGGATGACGATGCCGCTGAGCTTTTTGTTGGTCACTTGCAGCGTCACATGCTTGCCGTCTTTGATCTCAAAATAGTGGGGCGTATCATCCAGCCGGAACGATTTGTTCGATGTGACCTCTTTTGCATAGTAGCTGCCATCTTCCAGAGCCACAAACACACGGCCATTTTTGTCCGTCGTAACGGTATCGACCAGAGCATCGTCCACCTTGCGGATCTCAAAGGCCGTATTGGGGATGCGCTCACTGTGGTTATCCTCGTTGACCTTGATGATCTCCACGCCGCCAATAGGCGTGTTGTAGAAGTGAAGCGTCTGCGTGTCGTTGGGATTGACAACCACGGTCTGGGTACGGGTGTTTTCGTCGATGGTGTAGCCGGGGATTGTCTCAACCTCCGTCACCACCACGGTACCGGAAATGCCGGAGAGAGTAATCTTGCCCTCCTTATCCGTCCAGTACAGGCCGGTGGAGGACAGCGTGCCGCCTTCAGCGTCCACATAGGAGCCGTCTGCGTAGACGATCTTGAACTGAACGCCCTCCAACGGCTCTTTTGTAACGGAGTCCTGCTTCACGATGATGAGATTGCCCTTCGGCTGATTGCGGAACTCCACTGTGACAACCTCGTTGGATTTGACCTTGACTGTCTGCGGCGTATCGTCGAGAATGTAGCCCACCTTCGCACGGGTTTCCTTGATGACAAGCGTGGTGCCGGGGGCGATGTCCGTAATCGTGAACGTACCTGCGCTGTCCGTCACGAACTTGCCGTTGGCGTTGCCGATGAGATTGCCGTCCGAATCCGTGACAAGGAACTCGACGTCAGAGATGGGAGCGTTCGTCACAGCGTCCACCTTTTTCACAAGCACACCGCCCTTGGGCTGATTACGGAATTCCAGCGTCATGACAGAGTTGCGCTTGATCTTGATGCTCTGCGGCGTATCGTCCAGGATGTAGCCGTCTTTTGCCCGCACCTCACGGGCGATAACTGTCATGCCGGGGGTCAGACCGTCAATGCGGATGGTGCCCGCACTATCGGTCACATACCTTCCGTTGGCCGTGCCGATCACGCTGCCATCCGAATCGGTGATGAAGAACTCCACATCGGAAATGGGGGCGCCGGTCACGGCGTCCTTTTTGACAATGAGGAGGGAACCCATCTTATCATTGCCGAAGGTCACGGTGATCACGTCCTGATCCTTGCCGGAGAGATAGACCGTTTCCGCGGCGTCGGTGATGACATACCCGTCCGGCGCGGAGATCTCTTCGCAGACGTAAGTGCCTGCGGCGAGGCCTGTTAAAATGGCGGTCCCATTTTGCGAGGTTTTGATCTCTCCGACCACGGTGCCGCCAGTGCCGGAGGTGCCGCCGAGGTAGCGGATGCGGAACCACGCGCCCTCCAGCGGCTGACCGCTCTCGCTGTCCACCTTGCGGATGATGATGGCGGAAAGAGGCGTGTTCTCAAAGGTTAGGACTTTGCTCTCACCACCGGAGATGAAGCATTCCTGCGTGGCAGCCTCCTTGATGGCATACCCGGACGCCGGTTCCAATTCCGTTACTTTGTACCAGCCATCCTTGATCTCAGGAAGAATGATTTTTCCGCTTGCGTCAGAAAAGTAAGTGCCGAGGTCATTGAGCTCGCCGGTGTCGGTATGGTTGCTACCATACCAGATCTGGAACTTGGCGCCCTTGATGGGATCGCCGGTGACACTGTCCACCTTGCGAATCTCCAAGCTGGGCTTGAGGGCGTTGAAGAAGGTGGCGGTAGAGGTTTCGCCGGGCTTCAATGCCACTTCCTGCGGGATGGGGCAGAGAATAACATGGTTGGGAACATTGATCTCCGTGACCTTGTAGCTGCCCACAGGGATGCTCTCAAGGAAAATGCGCCCATGGTTATCCGTGGTAGCGCTGGTGGAGAAACTGCCATCGATCTGCTCGATGCGGTAGGTCACGCCCTCAATAGGCTCTCCGTTGGCGATGTTTTTCTTGATGATCTCAAGACCCGGCTTTTCATAGTCCACAAAGGTGACCTCGCTGGTCTTGCCGGGACGCAGCGCCACGGTCTGCTCGGTATTGGTTACGATGTACGGCTCGGGAACGGATTCCTCACGCACTACATAGACACCGGCAGGAATGGCCGAGAGCGTTGCGGAGCCGTCCGTCCCGGTCGTGACGGAGGTGGAATAGCTGCCGGTAACGGACTTAATGGAAAACACCGTGCCGGCAATCGGTTTGCCGCTCATGGCGTCGCGCTTGGTGATCTTCATATCGGGCTTTTCGTAGTTGACCGCCGCAACAGTGTATTCGCGGTCACCCTCAGTTACATCTACGTACACGCTCTTCGGCGTGGGATCGACACAGTAACCGTCCGGTGCGGAGGTCTCGACAAAGCTCCAAAGGCCGGTCGCGGCGTCCTCAACATAGATCTCACCCTGTGCATTGGTGATGTCGCTGCCGACGATCTGCCCGTTGAAATAGATGCTGAAACGTGCACCGGCGAGACCGGTTGTGGTTCCACCGGCAGTTTTTTTCAGCACGATCTTGCCAACGCCTGCAGGCGGTGCAGGTTCTTCTCCGCCGCCTCCGGGCTTATCCTGAGTGACCAGTTTGCGGGGACCATAATAATTGAAGAATGACTGATTTTTGCGGTTACTGGAAATTGCGTATACCGCCCATTTTGCACTCTGGTCCTCCACAATGGATGCAGACTTACCCTGTGCAGTGTACTCTTCAATCTGGCGCTGGAACTCGGCGTCCTCCTGTGCTTTCTGCTCCAGAAGCCAGTCGATGAGGCTCAGATACAGATCATAGGTGTCGGCGTTGGCGTAGCCGCCCGCGTCGCCGTCTCCACCGGGCTCGCCTTTATAGCTTTGGTGATCCCACACATACGTCTGCACGGCCATAAAAAGCTGGCCAACATTGGATGCCTTGCAGTCGTTGAGGTAGGTCATCATCCATTTGACGTTCTCGACGGTCGCGGCGTCCATTTCACTGAGGCCGCTGTTCGTGACAGCCGACTGCAATACGGCATCTGCATCTGCACCGGTGCCAGACGTCCATGTAAAGGAATTCAGGTACGAAGGCGTTGCGTAATGATAGCCGAGGCCGCTATCCATGCAGTACACGAGTTTACCGTCCACAAGCGGCGGGCGGTAGCTGTATGGGGTACCGTTGGCGAGCAGGCGCGTGCTCCAATATGCCTGGTTGGTGGTAATTTTGAGACCGGAACCCGTGTTCGACGCGGCAAAAGCCGCAGTCGGCAGCAGGCTCAAGACTGTCACCAGCGTCAAAAGCAGTGACAACAAGCGATGTTTAATTGACTTCATGTCTTTCTCCTTTCCAAAAAGCGCAATAAAAAGAGCAGATCTTGACGACCTGCTCTTGCGTGAAAGTTGATGATTTATTTGTTTGTGGGGGTATCCACCCGAGTGACGGAGCATCCATCGTAGAGGAAAAGCTGGACACAGTACCAGCACGGGTCACCAGTGTCATTGACACCTCTTGCCAGCCCAACGCCAATCTCAGATAGCTTTGGGTTGACCATGTTCTTGTTGTGGGTTGTCGAAGCGCTCCAATCTGCCACGGCCCGTTCGGCAAGTGTTTGGTTGGACATTGTCCAATCTGCGATGCGATGGATATTTTCGGCCATGTAAGGACAATCCGCGACGGTATTGAATTTTCCGCCATTCGGTCTTGTGTGCGAATAGACGGTATGCGCAGCCATCTCGTCGGCTCGTACCTGCGCCGCCTGCATGAGCCTGTCGTTGACACGCAGCACAGCAACGCCGTTTTCTTTGCGCAGGGCATTGGTGCGATCAATGATGTCCTGCTTTGCGGTGGCAACATCTGTCTGCACAGGATGTTCCATGGGCGTTGTCGTTGTGGACTTTACCGGCGCTTCACCAGTGTAAGGCGCACCGGTTTCGATTTGCACACATCCGCTGTCCGCATCCCAGAACACATTGAAGCCGACCGCTTTGCCAATGTCGCGGAGTTTCACATAGTTGTGTCCAGCAATACCATACGCTTCCATTTGCACCTCCTGCCCATCGACAAAAATACGATGGTTGCTGCGTTCAGCGAGGATTCCCGCAGCATAGGCGGAAGCTCCGCCTGTGATAATAGCGCCGATAAAAAGGCCCGTAAACATCGTGAGGATCTGCTTCTTCATGGAAAAGCCTCCTTATTTTTGATCTACTATTCCTTTACGATCATAAAGCGGCTTTTTCAACAAAAGATTTTTAAGAGGCCTGAACAGCCTGCACACACCAGCGCTGACTGGAATCTCCGGCAACGCAGGTAAGGAGAGTCATTCGGTTATCCGTGGTAGAGGACAAATAGCTCCAATCGCTGCTGCTGATTTTGGTCACAGTCTCCACCAGATAGGTGCGGGTACCCATGGATGTGGTATAGGTGATCTTATCGCCCACATCGAGATCCTTGATGCTGCCGATCACATATTTGGCGCCGCGATTATGCCCGCAGACAGCCACATTGCCGTTCCAGACGCTGGTACTGGTGAAATGCCCCAGCCCCTTTTTCATGCTGGCAGTCGTTTCACCTTCCCAGAGATAGTAATTCTTAACTCCGATGGCAGGAATGGAGATCTTTCCGACGGCGCCGTTGGAGAGCAGAAAATCCTGTGTCAGCTCCGTGAAAGCGGGCGTCGCAGGAGTAGCTGTGGAGCCGCCCTGCAGAAAACCGGGGATCTCGACAGTTCCGCCGCCGGGAGAAATTCCGTAAATGCCGCCGCCGGATGCAGAGATGCCCTGAAGACCGGGCAGCATGATTTTCTCCATCACCCCGGTTTGGGTGGTGCTGAGCTGCCCGTACTCCAGCTCGGGGATCTGGTAGTCCACCACATTTTTTCCACCGTAATTGTAGCGGGAGCCGTAGACGTCCTCATAGGAAGAGGAGGGATAGTATTCCGGGGTGCCATCGGTTTCAAAGGAATAATCGGCAGCCTGTGCGCTGACCGCCATCGCAGAAAGCATGGCAGCCAGAGTCAAAGTCAATGAGAAAAACTTCTTCATACGGGAGCCTCCTGTTCTTCTTCAGCGGGAACGGTAAATTCATGCCAGTCATTGTGCTTGCTGGCTTGGATTGTGTAAGTATGGTCACTCTGCGGGAAAGAAACGGTGAACTCGCGCCCAGCCAGATGCCTGGCAAGGGATTTTTTCACCTCAACCGCGACGGTATCTCCCGGATTCAGTGTGAGAGCGCCTGCATCGATAGCGGGAACCTCGCTGTCAGGCTCCACACGGAACTTTGCAATCAGCCGGTACTCTCGGGGCTTGCTGTCCGGAACATACACATAGACATTTTTGCGGCGGCGCAGCAGGATGAGTGCAGCGGCGGCGATGCCCGCGCAGAGCAGCACGGCAGCGATGATCAGCACCGGAGCGGCAAGGCTGTCGTTATCCCAGATATGTGTTTTTACGGGGACGATCTCACTTCCGGTGTAAACCACGGTATAAGTGATGCTGTCCACGCCTTCCGAAGTAACGGTTCCGTGATATTCCGCCGTGGTGACATAGCCTGTGGCAGCCTGATAGCTGCTGGAGGCGGAATAGGTGGCGACCGCCTGATACTGGGCGGGAACCAGCGCCTCGCCGACGAGCGCCGTGCCGGTGACCTGCCATTCCACATTGGCAAGGGAGAGGGTTTTTCCGTTTTTGACGGTCGTGGCCGGCACATAAGACATGTCGTTGCGGTCCAGATTGCCGATTACCTTCGTCTCGGTGGTTTTGCTGTATTTGGTGGTGTAGCCGGACGCCTCTGTGGAAAGCGTGGTATGATCCAGCGCCAACTCGCCGGAGAAGCCGCCTTTTTCATAGGGCATACTGGGCGAAAGCTCTGCGAGGATCTGCGCAAGGTCATTTTTGGCGGTATTGACTGTGACGGTTTCCGTTGCAGTTTTGCTTTCCAGATACGGGTGTTCCACCTTGGTGGTATAGGCCCAGGTATAAAGATAGCCGTCGTAGGAAAAGTCCTCTTCCTTCAGCTCATCTGGGTCAACCTCCGGGGAAAGCGTGTAGGTTTTTACAAGCCGCTGCTGGCCGTTCAGGTTTTCCGCTACCATTGAATCGGGAACCTGAGCGGCAAAGGCGCTGACCGTCAGCGACATGGCAAGCAGCAGGCAAAGGGCCAGCTTTGATAAGCTCTTCATGGTGGCCTCTCCTTTTTTACAAATTCTGTTTGATGATTCTGGTGATGATGCCGACGGCGATGCCGCGTTCCTCATCCAGACGGGTAACGGCAAAGCTGACGTCGTCTTTTTTCCCAGGCATTCGCCGGTCATAGCAGGTGTGGGCAACCGCGTTGACACCGTTGTTGAGCCGGATGAACACAACGCCGTGCCGCACATCGGTCACTCTGCCGGCATATTTGCCCTGCAGGACGCATTTATCCAGATTGCTCTGGTTAGCGGCGGACGAAACGCTGCGGATATCTGCTGTGATGGAAATATGGTTGATGTCGTCGCGGTCAATGGTGAGCACACGGACAAGAACACGGTCGCCGACGCTGTAATACTCGCGGGCGTCACCGAACCATGCGGCAGACAGATCGCGGGCGAAAATCGTACACTCCACGCCAAACACTTCCACACGCAGGACTTTTTCCGCAACGCCAATGACGCGCGCCTGTACGACGCGCCCTTCATAGATCATGGGGACGCCATCTTCGTTGGTGTCCAGATAGAAGGTCTGACGCTTACGGAGCATGGCGGCCTTGCGGCTTGCCACAACGCTGCGGGCGGTGTTATCCAGACCACGGACGATGAAATCAATCTCCGCGGTGAGCATGGTCGCAAGGATACTGTTCATCCGCTCCATAAACGGCTTGTATTTCGCCCCATACGGAACAGGCCCGGAATAGAGCATCATTTCTTTCAGCGGGATCGCAATGCGATAACCCTTGTAGTCAACGACAACGATAGTACGGCCGGAAGGGGTCTGCTCCACGCCGTCCAACGTTCCGGTCAAAATACGACCGGCAATATGCGAGGTCTTGATCTCATGCCAGATGACCTCACGGCGTTCTTCTTCCGTTTCGATACGGTCTTTTGCATCAACGGTCAGAATGTAGGAGTCACGGCGTCCGGCAGGTGCGGGAGGTGCAGTAGGCTGCGGAGCAGCTTCACCATCTGCGGATTCCGTTTCATCTTCAGCGGGCGGAGCATTTTCCACATTTCCTTCCAGCAAAAGCGCATCCAGAGCATTTTCGCCGCTGCTGTCAAGGCGTGCCGGAGTGCTGCTGTTCAGCTCCTGCAAAATGCTGTCGTACTCCGGGTCCTCAGCCTTTTCATCGGAAACAGGGACAGTCTCTGCGGCATCAGCGGTGTTTTCGGCATCCAGCTCGTTTTCCTCAACATCTGCTGTGCCGCTCACATCGCCGGAGCCGAGATCAACTTCCGAGGGCCCTGCCAGCGGAGTTTCCGTGTTGTCGCTGCCGGCGGCCTCCACCTGCTGCTCAGAAAGTTCTTTGGCGGATTCGGTTTCCATGAACTCTGAGGAGAAATCATCAGGGGGCGGGATCGTTTTTTTCTTGGGCATTAAGTATCCTCCTTTTTCTTCATAATGGATTCTTTGGCTACGGCAACGACTTTTTCAGCCGGTGCAGGCTTTTTCTTTTGCGCCGGCTTCTTTTCCGCTGCCTGAGATGGCGGTGCCGATGGAGTTTGCTTTTCCTGCGGCTGATTTGCCCGCCATGCAGGGACATGGGAGGCGGCCTTGCTCGACCGCAGCTTCTTCGCCTCGGGATGTTTGGAATAGTCGTACTTATCCACCTCCAGTACATTCTTGCCCCGAATGAGGATCAGGGCTTTATCAATATCCATACGCAGCACCTCGTCCATGGTCATCAGCTTGCGCCGGCCGACACCGCTGGTTTCCCGGTATTCAGGCGTGTAATTGGATACACGCCATGTTCCGAGCTGTTTGGCTTTACTGGTGACAGAGATACTGGCCTCGCCGGTCCGGTCAGAAATAAATTCCGCCGTCAGAGCATCTGTACAGCCAAGAAAAAGCTGCACATCGCAGTTGCCCAGAATTTCCTGCCACTGGTTGTAGGGATAGCGGTTCTGAAGGCCAGCTAAGTTCTGGAACACACATGACATGGACAGGTTTCTGGAACGAATGACCGATATTTTTCTCGATAGATCTGGGATCACTCCACAGGCACACAGCTCTTCACCAAGTACATGAACAGGAACCGGAAGCTCCCCGCCGGGACAATGTTCGTCCGCATAGCGAACCAGGCGGATAAACACAAAGGAAAGAAACAGCGAGGAGAGGAAATCAAAGGTGCTGTCCTGATCGCTGGTAATGCAGTAATAAGCGCATGGCTGCTTTCCCGGGAGTTCCAAATCGATCTCGTTGTAGGATGTGATGTTGCGAATATCCCGGTTTTGGAAAACCTGCAGTCTGGAGCCGAGCCCGATGATAACGCCGCCGCGCACACCCTCCGACGCCTGCTTGAAAATGCTGTATGGCGCTTTGGCAGGATGCGTGAGGGGAAGAACATCAAAAAGCGCATTCAGTTCCTTTTCGGAACTGGCGGTGAGCAATTGGTACACTTCGCCGATGTTTTGCTTTTTCTTGGGATAGCTGGTGGAAACATAGAGGACCAGCGCCTTGAGCAGATTCATTTCGGCGCTGTCCCAGAAGTGGTCACGTTCTTCGCCCCCTGTGTTTTTGATGATGACATCACAAAAGAGCTGCGCCATTAGTTCCTGATCGCCGATTTCAGCAAGGCAATTCCATGAATCTGAGGCTGACGGCGTTACCAGATTGAACACACGGACGGTGTACCCCTGATCCCGCAAGTACTCGCTGGTCTTTTCGTAAAGTTCGGATTTTGGGTCACATATTACGAGACTCGATTTTCGTGCGGCGCATTGGAGAATCATGTTGACGCAAAAGGCTCTTGTCTTCTTGGAGCCGCTGGCGCCGTAAACCGCAAGATTCCCGTTAAATCGAGTCTTTGGAGGAATACAAATGACCTGATGATCCAGCTCACCGAGAATCGTGCCGGAATGCTTGCGAATGTCTGGCACAAGGTCAAGCACCTCGGTCAGCTCCTTGCGGGACATAAACCCTGCGGTGCCGTAGGTTCCCTTGTTGGAATAGACAAGGTTGCGCCGCCGGTCGTATTCGCCACCTTCGCTGTAGCCCATCCGCATGACCATGAGGATCAGCAGCGCCAGCGCACCGATGCAGAGGCCGAGGCCATACAGCCCATACGGAAAGTGGAAGGCTGCCGCAAGGCAGGGAACGAATCCGGCGTCCGGGAATGCGGGAGACGTCCCAAACACGGCGCCGGCCTCCTGCCATGCACGGTAATTGGAAAAAAGTTGCGAGAGGTAGCCGCTCCCATAGAGCAGCGCCAGCGCAGCGATTGGAATGATAATGAAAAGCTGAATCAGCTTCTTTTTAGGAATAGAGCACGCTCCTTTCAAACTGTTGAAAATCAATGCTTTGCAGCATCACACACTGCCCGCAGATCTCCCGCAAGGCTTCTTCCTGGTAATCGAAGCAGATCAATGTCCCTGTCATTCCGTGCAGCTCCAGCGCGGTATCGAAACGCCGGATGCGAGGAAAATCACAGGTGTAGGCGAATAGAACAGGATTCCCCTCGCTGTCAATGGCGTCGTTCTCGACGCGCCAATTTGGTATCCCCTCATGGAGCCCGTCTGCAAGGATTGCATCGAGCGTCCTGCGCTGCTGCGTGTCGCATAAGAGGCGAAGGATCGCTTCGCCATAACGGTCATTGGTCAGATAGTAGAAATGCGGAAAGCTGCCATCCAGCAGGAAATAGCTGTGCGCGTCCGGCTGCGTCAGGATAGAAAGTTGTTCCATGGTGGAGCCGAACACGATCCCGGAAATCTCCGCATCGGGCATGACCCCTTCGGTTTGCAGCAGAGCTTTGAACCGCAGTTCAGCCTTGTACTCCCATTTCATCTGCGCTTTGGCGGTGTTATAGGTCAAAAAAATACCGCCATCCGTCAGCAGGATGCCGGTTGCGCGTGAACTTTTGATTTTCGCCCCTTGCGGGCCGATCTCTTTGACCTCTCTGGAGGTGTAATAGGCGGGGATCGCCGAGCTTTGACCGACAGCGGAAAAAGGAGCCTTTTCCCATGGAAAGGCCGGAATGTCAGCGTTGTGCATGATGGTCAGGATCTCAGCCATCCGGTGAAGCCGGAGCCGTCTGGGAATTTCGCTTTTGAGCTTGTTTGGCTCAGAACTGCCGGTCAGGTAGGCTGAAAACCATTCGGGAGCATCAGCCAACAGCAGCCGTTTGGCTGACGAGGTGAGCCGAAGTCCGCGCAGGCCGTCTTTGGAGAAGGTACGCAGCAGCCCATCTCGCCGGAGAGCGGTAACGACACTTTCGAGGTATGCGGAACCACCCGGCAGGTGGCTGATTTGACGGATGGGGTATTCACCGCAGAGGGCGGTTAATGTCAAAAGAAGATAGGGCAGCGTATTTTGAGCTGGCAGCTGCCGGGGCTTTCGAGGCATAAACCGTGTTGCCTCCTTGTACGATATTTTACCGTAGGGCTTTATAGCTTGGGTAATTTTGCAGCTGGAGCGCCTTGAAAAAACGCAGTATTTTCAGCGCTTTCAGGGCGCTTTTTGTACCTTGGAAAATAATCGCCCATAAAAGGTCAAAAATCCGATATGCTTTTTACACCATTCTGGCGCTCTGCAAGCCAGGCCGGAAACTGCGTGCTGTCCATGAGAAAAAGCCGTGTGCAATCCTCTTCGCCCAGCTCCGTGGTGTTGTAGGCGTCGCACAGCAGCCCATTGTCATCCGTCAAGATGAAGGAGGCCGCAACATCCAGAAACTGCTTCAGTTCCAGATTGTCATAATCACGGATACGCCGCTCTGGCAGCTCCTGCGCATAGATATGGGAAAAGCAGACCACACAATGCTGAAATTGCGGCATAGTGTGGTGGGCGGCGTAATCGGAGAGCGCGGAGGTAAACGGATCCAACAGGAACTCCGTGCTTTGGCGCTGCCTGCGCTTTGGCAGAAGGCACGGGAGCTTGATCTCCAGAATGCCGTCATTTTCGCTGATCTCAATACCCTGCATGGTTTCAGCAGACCGCAGATATTCCTCTTTTTTGATGCTGGTAGTGGCATAGATCAGGTGGCGCAGCCGGCAGGTGATCCGCTCGGCCCGCAGCGCCGCATCCGTGGACAGCACCTCGTAGTTGTCGGGATAACGCTGAATATCCGTCGTGTTCATGGCATAGAGCGCATTGTTCAGCCGTTCGATCTCAGCCAGAATAGATGTAATTCTTTGTGATATAATGGCCCTGTTCAAGAAAAAACTCCTTATTCGATTTGATAATACTGCACTTCGCCGCCCGAAGAGACGGTACAGTAGCCGCTGGTGTTTGGTGTGTGGATCTCGGCGATCTGCTCCGGCTGCTCAATCAGAACGATGTATTTGGGCGGAACCTCTTTTACCGTGGAGAGCATTTGGTTGATAAGCTGCTCTTTACCCGGCTCCGCGTAAATGATCTCGTAAACTTCGCCATCCGCAAAAAAGATGATTTTGGCGGGATAGTCACTGACAGAATGATATTCCACCTGCTCCATAAAGTCGACAAGAACCCAAACAGCCTTTGAAAGCCCATGATCGATGCTTTCCTCCGCATCAGCGGGAATGCGGTAATACTCGCCGCGCTGCACAATGCGGCCCTGCTTTTGCAGGTAGGACAGCAGATTTCGGATTTTACTTTCCTTGTGCGGATAGAGCTTCAAGAGCTGCGTTTCTGTCAAAGCGTGGTACATGGAAACATCCCGCAAAATACCGGCTGCTTCCTGACCGTAGATTTGTTCCCTCGTTTTCATTGAAACATCTCCTCGTTATGCGTATTGAAGCCGTATAATCGCCGTATTGCTGTTGGTTGTGGAGCGTTATACGTCTTAAATGCGTATTGTGTACGGATTAGCATGGATGCTGCTTTGGCGCAGCACGCTGAGCAAGCTCGGCCAGCTCCCGGCGATCCGTGGTGATCAATTCCTTTTCCATTTGACTGCACTTGATCTCCACGGCAATATTATTGTTATTTGTGCTGATGAGAGCGCTGCCGCGTTCAAAGTGCGTAATTTCCATCAACTCAGCTTCAGACAGATGCAGGACGCCTTGGACACGCTGGGCTTCTTCCTCCTCCAAATTCAGCAGGATCTTCGTTTTGCTGTTATTGATGATGCCCTTGCCATATTTACCGTCATCCAGAGCGAAAAAGTCATTGAGGTCCTGTGTGGCGCAGACAAGGCTGCCGCCATAGCCGCGGATCGTCTTGGCAAGCTCCAGAACGGATTCGGCGGCTTGCCGGTTGCTGCTGGCGCCGATGAGCTGCCAGCACTCGTCCACGAAGATGGCTTTTTCCGCCGTGCGGTTCTCTTTGGCCTTGTCCCATACAAAGTCGAGAGCAACAAACATCCCCACCGTCAGCAGATCACCGGTCAGCTCAGAAATATCAAGGACGATGTACTTGTTGTCCAGCGCCACATTGGTTTGCTGATTGAAAGAGCGGGCAGAGCCGTTGACCAGCCGGTTCAGGATGTTGGCAAGGCGCTTTGTTTCCGGAGAGGCGGCAAGAATTTCATACAGGTCGCCCAGGATTGGCATTTCTTTATAGCGCCCGGGATGTTCCGGCTGTTCCAGAGAAGCATTGTCATGTGTGATGCCCTTGACCCCGTAGGTGCAGATCATGGCATCATCCAGAAGCTGCCGCTCCTCGTGGGACATATCCGGAATTAAGAGACTGAAAAACGTGTGCAGCCGCTGAATTTTGGCTGCCAGCAGAGATTTTTCCGCGCCGGGGCCATCCAGCAGATCGTCCACGGACTTATCTGCCTTGCGGATCTCCATGATGTTGATGCAGTTTTGAGAAGCCGGAGATATGGAGATAAACTGTCCGCCGATGTTGGAACAGGCCCGGTGAAACTCATGCCCTTTGAGCGGCGCGATGATAAAGACCTGAATTCCCTTGCGGCGCATACGCAGAGCCATCAGCTGAAGTGTAAAGGTTTTTCCGGCTCCGCTGGTTCCGAGAATGGCGATATTGGCATTCTTGTAGACGCGGGAATCGAAGATGTCCACGATGATGAGAGAATTGTTGTGTTTATTGACGCCGAGAAGAATACCGTTGTCATCGCACATCTCATAGCTGGTGAAGGGATAGCAGCTGGCGGCTCCCGTTGTCAGAACATTCCGCTTAGACCGCTCATAGAGCTGGCGCTCCAGAGAAACCAGAGGGAGAGAGGACAAAAAAGCCTGCTCCTGACAAAAGGAACAGGTCTGCACATCCATGTCCTGCGAAAGCAGGAGTTTTTTCATTTCCGCGACCTTCCATTCAAGGTCGTCCACGCTGCCGGCTGTGACGGTGATAAGCAGATTCAGATAATAAAAATCCTCATTGTTGGAAAGACCGTCTTTTAGAAAATAACCGCTGCGGATCGCACCGTCGAGGTCATCAAAATCCGTGTTGGTGTCGCTGGTTTCCTTGATTTTGCTGCGGTTGATACGGAGTTGCTGCCCCAGCTTTCTGACCATGCGGTCCTTTGGCTGCCGCGTCAGAAAGATATCCAGATCGATCCCATCGCCGGCGTTGACCAAAAGGCTGAGCCAACCGGCGGGAACGCGCGTTTTATAACCATCTGAGGGGACAAGGAGATAGGCATAGTACAGCCCATCTACACAGAGGTAATTCCCATGGGTAAGGTCGATGCTGTCTGGGGCATAGAATTCATTGACGGGAATTGCGTTGATGTCCCGCCCGGAGGCCATGTAGTCCGCCAGAACGGACTTCACCCGCTGGTAGAATGGCTCACTGCTGGCCCTGCGGCAAAGAATGTTATAAAGGATCTCCGCCGTGGCGTCGTCCTCGTTTTCAGGGGAGATGACCTCGTTGCCGCACTGCCGCAGATAATTTGCTGCCGTGCGTGCGGCCGTTTGTAGGGAAGCGATTGCATCCTCTTCCTCGTGGCCACGTTTGGTGCCGGGCAGCGGCTCATACTCGAAAATAAGGAAAAAGCGCCTTGTGATTGCCTCACGGGAGCCAAGCTGCCGAATGAGCTTCAGGTAGTCTTCCTGCAGGACACGGCAGCGCGGATCCTGCTCATGCTCCAGCTCCCTGCGGACGGTATCCAGGTGCCGGTTAATGTCCGCACGCTTTGTCAATGCCTTGAATTGCACCTTGACCGGGGCAATTTTCAGATAGGAAATGAAGGAGTAAATGATGCTGTGCTGCTCTCTCGCGCTGCGAAGCAGGAAGTTGACGGGAACCACCTCTACAACCTTGACATAGCGGTGATCTCTTGTATAAATGACGCCGTGCTCAATCTTCTCGATAGGGATATAGTCCGCCAGGGCATTGAGCGGCTGAACGGCTTCTTCCTCCTGCAAGAAGGTCTTGAACTGCGTCACGCTGCGCTGCTTCAGATCAACAGAAAATCGGCTGCGGCTTTTGGGGAGCGGAGGATCTTCTGCTTCGCAGTCGCTTTTCCGCTGCTGCGCCCAGCTGGGCAGCAGCGTTTTTCCATTTTTGCCCCCCTGCGTCCCATCGCGTGAAAGGATTCTGCGGTTGTGCAGAAAGCAAAAGAACAGGCGGATGAAAGCGGACAGGCTCATGCCGGATACGCCAATCAAAGCGAGAAGCACCAGCGGAAGAGCCGTCAGGCATAAAATCACGACGCGGACAGTGAGGGAAAACGGAAGGTGCAGAACCGGTACGCCAACCGTGAGGCCAAGGATGACCGCCTCAACCGTATTGCGGGTTTTCAAAAGCCCGCCGAAGAGTGTGCCGCCCTCCATAAAGTTGGGAGGGATCACATACACCTCAAATTCTTCCGGTTTCATAGACAGCCTCCCTTATATCCGGCCTTTCCGCTTCGGCGGATCGGGCATCTTCTTGACGATCTCCTTATGATAGTCGATTTCACCGTCCGGTGCGGTAAAGGGCTTCTTGATTACGGTATCAACGGCATACTGCTTGTACCATTGGACGCCATCGGCAGAGAAGACCTTCTGGTGTTCACCGTCCGGCGCGGCATATTGCCCGGTATGGTACATTCCAAAGGAAATGCCCTCCGGATGCTCCGGAGAATACTCTGTGCCGGTGATGCGCCCACCGCCGATCTCAATGCCGGAATAGGATATTTGCGGTGCGGCGTCTCCCTGAGCGGTAATGCCCATGTAGGAGGACAACGCCTGTGACGCAAACTCTCCGGTGATGGATCCGGTGGAGTGCAGGTCTCCGGCTGCGACCATACCGATCACATCGTTGGCAAAACGCCCGCCCTCCAGCATGGAGTTGGTAAAAATACGCCCGCCGAGGCCAACGGAGTGTTGTGACTCCCTGTGGAGTGAGGAAAGCGAGGCAGTTCTGGTTCTGGAAGCGACTTGCTGATGGGTCACGCCCATCTGCGACTTTTGAGAAGCGCTTTCGCTGCGCGTCCGCTTTGCCTGATGAACAACGCTTGCTGCCTGCCGCTCGGCATTTACAGTACGCTCCGTGGCCTGATGCGCGGCGGACATGGTGGAGGAAGACGCTTTCTGTGTCGTTTGCGTCGCAGTTCTTACGGCATCATTGGTGATTTTCCGACTGACAACGCCGGCCAGACCACCTTGCAGAAAGCCGGAAGATCCGGATGCGGCGGCGCCTGCGCGGCTGGAGGCTCTGTCGGCAAAGTTCCCGACAACTTTTCCAGCCATGCCGGCAGCGAGGGAGACACCCTTGAATGCCACCATCGTCTCACCCAGCATGGAACCGCCGGTATGCCCCACGTTGACGCCGATGCTTGCCATGAAGCTGTCGATTTTCTGCGAGACTTTGAGAAAGCCAACCGCGCAGAGAAACCAGACCAGGACATTCCCCGTCACGGCCTCGCGGCTGGAACTGCTGACTGCGGCTTCAACATCGCTTTCCTCCAGAGCAAACGCAGGTACCGCCAAGGTGAGCGCCAGCAAAAGAACGGTGCCCAGCAGCGGAATGATTCTATGATATTTCTTCGTGGTAATGACCTCCTACATGGAAAGCGGATTTGAGATGAATGTGCCGACCATCGTGATAAACAGCCGAAGACACCATGCGTTCATCAGCAGCAGGAATATCTGCCCGCCGAACATCCGGCACCAGCTCTTAAAAATATTTGCGGTGGATTGCGATGCGCCCATGGCAAAGGCTACCGGTGCGGTATAGACCAGGACGCCCAGCAGTACATACCGTTCTGCCGCTTCAAACAGCAGCTTAATGTAGTTCCACGCAAGAATCAGTGTCAGAATCAGAACGATCAGCGCAACGCCGCCGTTGGCACAGACGCCAATGATGGTCAGCAGAACAGAATTGAAGCTGGCAAAGTCCAAAGAAGGAAGCTCTGAGGACAGTATCCACGCATAAGGCGTTCCGCCTATCGTCAGCGCAATGTTTACGATTTCATCCGCGTAGTACGCAAGTACAATGAACAGGATCGCCTTGGCGGTCAGCTTGACCGGATCTTCAGCTTCAATTCCCAAGCCCAGTCCGTAGTTCTTGAACAGATTCCAGACCCAGCCTAACAGGATCAGCCCGATGGCAAGTGCCACCAGAAGGCTATACATGGTTTCCGCTGCGGGAAAATATCGCAGAAATGTGTTCATGTCACAGCCCAATGCCCCCAAAACAGAGGTGTTGATCATATCCAGACCGTACATGATCTGCTCCGCGATCCACTCTACAATACCGTCTAAAATTCCCATGGCTTTTACGGGGCGGTCCACTGCCCGCCGCTGAAGAAGGGCGTAACATAGCTCATAATGAAGCCAAGGCCATTCAGCACGGCCCAAGTGATAATGATTCGCTTGAGCCATGCCCGGCTTTCATCGACGGTTCGGCCGCTGCGGGAGAAATTCATCATCAGCAGTGCGACTGCGGCCGTAACGATGGCTGCAATCGTGGAGATGCCGAGGATCTGCGTATAGACATCCCGCATGATCTCATTGGCCTTCTCCCACACGGTTGCGGCAGAGGCCGACTGACAGAGAGACGCGGATAGCGTGGCGGTCAGAAACGCTGCATACAGCCAACGGCCGATATTGCCACGCGGCTTTTTCCCAATACGGGGAGACGGACACTTGTGCTTCAAAAGCATTACCTCCTTGTGTTGCCCAAAAGCAGGAAACAGCACCCAGCGAAAGCCGGATGCTGTTTCATTGACCGCAGAAAGGCAGAAAAAAAGACGCACATCAAAAATGGCGTCCTCCTGCGGCTGCTTTTGGTTTGTTTATAGTTTTGAGCATACTTAGTCTAACATATGGGGATTTTGCATTCAATAGCAAAACACTCCCAATTATCTCCCAATTTGCCGCTAAAAAGGATAAGGGGAAGCTGGTGCCGTTAACATGAATCACCGGTACAGGCTACTGGCGCTGCGATGGCTCAAACAGTATACAACAAAAGGCGAGACTTGGAATAAGCTGTGATTGTAATATATGAGATGAGGACACTGCACAAACCGGCGTATTATACTCGCAATTTGCAAAATGTCAAGAGAAATATTTGAAAATTAGTTGACATTTTTGAACCCTATGGTATATGATGAGCGTGAAAAAAGATTTGTCAATACCATTTTCATCTTTTTGCAAACTGCCCCGTGCGTATCCTTGAGAAAGGAATTGTATTATGAAAAAATATTTTTTATCTGCTAACACATCTGCGCCTAATATCTCCCCCGAAAGAATAGATGCGTATCGAACATCAGTAGTTCATGAAATGCGAAAGATGGGAGCGACAAATCAAGAAGTGTCCCTTTTATGCCAAGAGACTATTTTAAACTCACTACAGAGGAACCGTAAACCGGAGGATGTTGCATGGGCAATTTTACAATAAGCGATGAGTTAAAAAGAGCTTTTAAAGAACGAAATATTCAATATTTTGAAATTCGAGAGGCGTCTCCGGAAGAATTCCATGACGCTATTGGTCGGGCAAAAATTTCAAATGAGCATGGAGCGTTTGTCACTCGGCACAGTGTTGAAGATTATAGTCAAATGCAACATCTTTTTTTGACGACTGATGGCTCGGCAGGTGTTGCCATCACGCCAGATGGTAACATTGTATCCATTTTTAATGGCGGCGAGAAACGAGGGGTACTAAAGACATTACTACCGCTTGCAATTGAACATGGTGGGCGTAAGCTTGATAACTATGATAGTGAGAAACTGTCCGCTATGTATGAATTGTATGGATTTAACCCTGTTTCTAAGGTGGCGTTCAATCTGAAGTTTGCTCCAGATGACTGGAATTTTGAACGCGATGGTACGCCTGATATTGTGTTTTGGATACATAATGGGGACACTGCGGAAGATGTAATTATTAACTTTGGACGATATGCAGTTTCCTGGGAGACGGTTAAATCATTCGAGACTTATGAAGAAGCTGGTAAATATAGAGATGAGCTTACAGAGAAAATTGACGCAGAAGATGAAAATGTAATGCCCGTCTGTTAAAAATGAGGAGGATGCTTAATAGCGTTCTCCTCATTTTTATAACAGGTGGGGTAAATGCCGACTGGGAAGAAAGCGTCTAAAGAGTGTAGAGTGTCTTGTGAGGAAAAACCCCAGAGCACAGAACTCAGCGCTGTTACAGCCTCTTTCCGTAGACGGTAATACGTGCTGGAACTAATATCTCGGATATGGGGACGGAGCACTTCGATGATCTCATCGACATTTTTTAGCTTTTGCGGAGACAAGAATGAGTAATACAGGATCCAGTAGTAGACCTCTCCGTTTTTGTGACGGGTACGAAGAAGATTGACGGCGTTTTCAAGCAGCGTCAGCATTTTGTAGCTACGCTCAATACACTTGGCGTGATCTTCGATGATGGTTCCACCCAGATCTGCCCCAGCCATATAAATAGAGTCTAAAAAATCTTCAATGCTGCAATCGTAGTCGATGCGAAACTGATTTTTTGCTTGTCGAACAGAAACTTCCAGACTCCATGTTACATCTCGGTACTTCTTGAGTAGCTTCCAAGTGTCGTGATAACGATTATCCTCCTCCGGACGCTTTTCAGGCATCTTTCTTGCCATTGCTGCACGCTCCTTCCTCTTCAACATTTGGGGTGATGGTCATTTCGAATCGATACAACGGACTGCCGGTACTGCAGCAGATCACCAGGCCCGCTGAGATAGTGCCTTTCTCTATTCCTACCGTGCAGTCGTCGGATAATGGATATAACATATATTTGGATTTTGGGCACGAAAGGCAGGAAATGCCTTGCGCTTCAAGGGTTTGCAGCACTTTCCGGACGAAATACAGCATGTGAGATTTTGAAACGCTGGGAAGCTCTGTTGAAACGCAAATCTGCTCATCAGAAATTGGACCGGACTCTGGCGGAATGGTATCCGGCACAGATACGTGAAGGTTCAGACACATAGCAACCTCCTCCTTGTCTATCATAACGTCTGAAATTTGGAACATGGTTGAGAGATAATTCTTTAGGTAAATTACCGTTCCGCTGCGGCCTGGAAAAGTCAGCAGTGAAAGATAATCAAGATCAGCCAGCTTTTTAAGTAGCCGACCCACGCTCGAGCGGGAGATACCCCAACGCTTAGATAATTCACTGTAATTGACGAGCGGACTCCCGGTGCCGTTCCTGAAATACGCGACTGGCCCGATCTCAGAGCCGCGTACTTGCTGATCCTTATAAATTGCAGAAATCCAAAGATCCAGAATGACATCCATCTCGGATGCGCGTCCCGCAGAAATCAACTCCGTTGCTGTTGAAATAGGGATGAAGAAAAAGCCGGAGTCTTTTTGGCATGGGCAGTTATAATCGAGCGCAGTGTTATTGCGTCTCCAGTCCGTAATGGAGAACTTTACAATATGCCCACGGCCAAGACGGGTAAATGTAATGAGCTGTCGGTCCTGCAAGGATTTTAGGATTGCAAATGCCTGATAGTGAAAGCGCACACGGAACCATTCTGTGACGTCGGCGATGGAGCAAACCCATTCTCCTGGATAGACAGTGTATGAGATCCCGTCTATGCGCCGATACGAGGATCTGAAGTTGGCATAGGAGCAAAGAACTACAAAATAAAAAAGACCGGAGCATCCGCCTGTGCGAATGCTCCGGTCTGCGAGTAGGTCCTGTACGAATTCTCGATAGATTCGGCAGCGAGGAAAATCTACAATCTGCCTGAGTTCAAGCTGGTAGTTTTTCATATAAAATCTCCTGTTATTTTTGACAGATGGAAAGAATCTCATCCTGTGCTAAAGGAATGTTTAGAAGTATTTAGATGCTAAAAACCCTGCTAAACGAATTAGGAAACACAACAGAACAGTTGATGAAGCTCTGTGCGCTTGGTGCAATAGAGAGCATTGAAAAAAGTGCGCTCTGGGGCACGGAAGCTGTTAAAATGCATCTATAACGGCTTATGTGATATTAGATTGGTGCTTTGGTAAGGATGAGGTCGGCAGTTCGAATCTGCCCAGCAGCTCCACAAATAGCCCGTAACCCCTATGGTTACAGGCTATTTGCTTTTTATGAGTAGAGGCGAAATGTTGGATTTTCCAACACTTTTTCCAACAGTCGTCGTTTAGGTTGAGTTTTGATCCATCATCGCGATGATCAACTTAGCCATTTCAGGTTTTTCCAACAGCAGTTGATAGGCTTTTTGTGCTTCATCAACGGCTGTTTTTTCTTTCAGTTTGGCGCTCTCATGACGAAAGAATTTTTGTTCCACTTTTTTCGCAAGCTGACGTCGATCCTCGTTGCTTGTGTGGGCGTACAGATCGGTAACCATTCGCGCCTGTGCGTGGCCGGTATCGCCTTGTACCGCTTTAATGTCACCGCCGCTGAGCTGCAGCTTCATGGAGGCACTACAATGGCGTAGACTGTGAAAAACAACGGGGGAGAATTCGTGCGTTTGATTGAATTTGCGGATTAGATCGGCGATCTGCCGCTCCTCGTAGGGGCGACCGTCTTCATGCGCAATCACGAGGCCATAGTCTGTATAAGCACCGCCCATCAACGCTTTTTCCTCTTCTTGACGAAACTTCATTTCCTGCAAAGCTCTGGCTACGGTTTCAGGGAGATAGATATTGCGGATACTGCTTGCCGTTTTGGGAGACTTTAACACAAGAACTGTTGTGCAGGGCCGCTTCTGCTTGATTTCTGGGAAGATAAAGCGCACTTTTGAGCGTCCGCGTGTCTCCAGATCATCAAGACTTTTCTTATCGCAGCGCTTCAACTCACGGTCGATGACGATGCGGGCAGTTCCGTTTTGTATGCTTTCCTCAGTATTGTGGACATTTTCCCATACCAAGCCGAGAATTTCGCCGATACGCATGGAGCAGCCGATAGCAAGCAGCATGGCAAGGCGCAGAATGGGGTCGTCACAAAGCTCGACAGCGTTTTGCGCTTCACTGAAGGTCCATACCGAGCGTGTATTTTTTTCGTACTGTGGCAGGGTGGCGTTCAGCGCGGGATTTTGCTTGATGTAGCCCCATGTTACCGCTTGGTTAAGGGCGCTGCGGAGCAAAGCGTGGACCTTCTCAATGACCTGCGGAGAAACGGTTTTCCCAGCGCTTTTATGACCCTTCAGAACGACAGCGGGCTTATCGCGGAGGCTGTCATAATATAGGTCCAAATCATGTGTGGTGAGGTCCTGCACAAGCACATTGCCGAGATAGGGCTTGATGTAGTCGTCGATACGGTGACGGCTACAGGAGAGATAGGAATCGCCCCAATGGTTGAGGCCATAGAGCTGAACATACTCGTCCATCAGCTCACCTATCGTCAGAAAATCCTTTACCAAGGGTTTGTTTCGCACGGAGGGTGTGACCTTCAGAGGACGAAGCTGACCGATGGACTTCTCGTATTCAATCTGTGCGACGCGGAGCTTGGCCGCCTCATAAGAGGGAAAACGCTCATAAATAGGTTTTGAGTAATTGGGGCAGCGGTAGGAAATTTCATACTGCCTGCCCTTTTGACGAATCTTCATAATGTGACACTCCTTGTAGTTTATAGTCTGCTCAAAGCCGTATAGACCTCCTTTGGTGGCTGAGAGCGGAGTGCCCGCTTGTGTCTCTACGGTGAGCATGATAGCATAGCAGGGATAATATTTCAATCCCTGTTGGAATGGGAATGCGGTATAACCGCCTGCCGGAAAAAGGATACGGTGCGGGCTCAGCGGTCTTGCGGTGCTGAGCCCGCACTATTGCTTATTTACGGTTTTCGTTTAGGAACTCGATCAGCGCGTTCTTAGGGATACGCACCTGCCGGCCGACGCGGATGCTGCGGAGCCTGCCGCTGCGCACCAGCTCATAGGCTGTGTTGCGCCCGATGCCGAGGATCGGCATCAGCTCCTCCACACGCAGCGTCACGGGCAGATCGTCAAGGGAGCGGTATTTATTCTCCATCACTGCCCCGCTTTCTGACCGATGCGAGATAAATGTTCGTTACATCGGCGCGCTCGTGGCCCAACAGACGGGAGACCGCATAGTGCGCGTCAATGGCGCTCATGCCGTCCTCCGTCAGCCTTGTGTACTTCTCCGCGGCATAGGTATGCCGAAGTCCGTGGAAGGTCAGACAGCGGTCGGAGCCCTCGTCGCAGATCTCATTTCGGTAGCGGTAGATGAACAGCTCTAAAGCGTTGATGGCGCGGTCGGTAGGCATCCCGTCCGGCACCAGCAGCTTGTGGCCGCGCTCGGTCTGTGCCAACACTCTCTTCAACATCATTAGGATACGCTCGTCCTCGATGGGGACGGTGCGCACCTTGCCGCCCTTGCCCTTCACGGTGAGGGCGTTTTCGCGCAGCGCCTGCTCCGCCGCTGCGGTGTCCATACGGAAGCACTCGTGGATACGAAATCCTGCATAGCGCCCAAGGTAGAGGGCAAGAATGAAGTCATCACGGTTTTCCGCCATTGCCTTGCCGAGCAGACGGTTGAACTCCGGCCCACTCCATGTCCGGTCGAGCTGCCCGAACCGGCGGCGCTCCAACTCGACGCCTAACTCGCTGTTCGTTGGCAGCGTATACTTTGGGTGGGACATCTTATCGTGGAAGAAACGAATGGCAGCAAGGTCGGTTTTTACGGTACTGGCAGACTTGCCATTGTCCTGTAGGTACAGCACATAGCTCACCAGATGCTTGCCGCTGATGTTCTCCAGCTTTTGCAGATGGTACTCTGCGGCGAGGTAAGCGCAGAATCGTTTGCACGCTTCGTAGTAGCGCTCCTTGGTACGAAAGCTGCCTTGTCGATTGTGCCGTGCCAGCTTGTCCAGCTGGGCGACAAGGGAGAGGAATATCCCTTTGCTTTGAATAGTAGCCATATATGTGGATCTCCTTAGAAGTCGTTATCGTGTTCAGATGGGCGCACTTCACCCGTTGGCAAAGGTGTCCGTTTCCGCTTCCTTTCCGCGGAATGGAGGTCCTTGAACGGTGAAAAGGCCTTGCGGCGTCTACCGTTTTGCGGTGCGGCCCGAAACCTGTCTCTTTTTACTTTTGCCTCGGTCAGTACGATACCGCGTGGGGCGTGCGCCCTGCCATCTGCGATGGCGGCGGTGAACACCAGGCCGCTGAACTCGGCTGCAGCTGCTGACAAAACGGAAGCAGTTGCCGGTGTTCTTTGATCCGCACCGGCTGCGGATCGGGAGTGTGCGGTTCCTGCGCCGCCGGTTCGGGCACGCTGCCCGGGCGCAGGGGTGAGACCTTTGCCGAGGTCTCGTGAGGCGCTTTCTCCTGTATCCTCAAACCGCCTCGATCTGAGAGGAATCCGTTCTTTCTTTTAACTGCTTGACCTTCCTGCGGCCTCGTGGCCTCCAGCTGGCAGGACCGGCGGCTGCTCCAACGAGCGAGGCTCCATACAAAAACACAAAAAGAGACGCGGCAGACCGGATGTCTGCTTCGTCTCTTCATTTCTTCGGCAAGGCGCAAAGAAACGCCCTGTCACTTTATTCATTCTTCGCCGGTTAATTTGAGTGTTCTTCTAAATATTCTACATTCTTTTCGGAACGATAGGGCGCACTACACCCTATGTTTTCGCCGTTCCTCCCTAACTTACTCCGCCCTCACTTACTTCGCCCTTGAATACGATATCAGTGTATCAGACTTGCGCAGGGATGTATAGTTGGAGTTTTTCCATAGTAAGTTTGTGAAAAAGAAACGTAAAATATTAAGCCCCGGCATCTCTTTTCCCCCTTTAAGAGTCAAACTATGATGTGTTGACAAAATAGATAGGACAATATTATAATCTAAAAAGAATTTTGCAGATTATAGACAAAAAACAGTCGAGAGTGTGTGACTACAAAACAGTAGATGGCTATGTACTATCTTATATTGCGGAAAATCAAAGTTCCGAAAACGCAGAAAACGCGCGAGAAAAGTCCAGGATCATTTTCAAGCTGCTGCAGCAAAACAGCGAGAAACTTCATGGAAAAATTTATTATAGTAACGGGAAAGAAGAGGAATCGAATTGTGCTGCAGTCCGATATATAAAAGAAAATTGCATTCCGTGGCTTTTTACGGAGGATAACCGGCTGGTATCATCGGTAAATGTTTCGCAGTATGACTTGGATCGTCGTCTATATGAGGAACTCCCATATAGTTCTCCACTATTTAAATGTCTAAAGTTCAAAATAGATAGCAGAGATCAAAAGAAAATTCTTATGGAGTTTATTCCAAAATGGACTGGCGATGACTTGAGAGATCTCGAACAGGCAGTAAGAGACGAACGAAAACGCCGCGGGGAGCGTGAAGAAAGCACAGACCACGATAACGAAGACTGGGAGTTCACATGCGGGAGAATCCCTAATTTGGATCGTCTCCGCCGCCATGTGCGAGAGGAGTTTGCTTGTGCAGAACTCGTGCGGTATGAACGAGTACCCCGCAGCATTAGAATCACACAGAATAGCATTGATCCGAGGTCTTATCTTAAGAGCCTTTACGAAGAAAGCAACCAATATGGCTGCCAGCTGTGTTATAAGCCGTTCTTCAACTTCGAGGCGGTCGAAATTGAAAAAAAGCCGGAGAGAGAATTGGAGCAAATGCATCTCTGCCTATGCCATGATTGTGCGGAAAAGTATAGAAGCCTGAGAGAGGATAGCACCTGCATTGAGCAGATGAAAGAGGAAATTCGGACACGGACAGACGCATCTCTAACAGACTCATCTCGGGCGGATATACGGCTAAATGATAAATTGACCCTTTGGTTTGCACCTGTTCATTTGGCAGAGATACAGACATTGCTGAAATGCATGGAAGAAGAAACGGAGGAGGTTTGCATAGGACCTTTGGATATATGAGGAAATAAGGCTGTTTTCAAGGCGCTTGGCGTTGAATAAAACAACAGGCTGACCGCAAGTTATTTTGCAGCCAGCCTGTTCATCTATTTAATTGATTTTCCAAGCACCTGCCTAAGCAGGTCTGTCACACCCGATAAGGTAAGATAAGTTGCGCAAAAAGGAGAAGGAATAAAAGAATTCCACAAGAACCGATTTGCTTTCACAACCACTAAGCCATTTTGCCATTACACAAATGAGTATTCATCCACAAATGCTACAATATCACTAATGTCCTTTTTAAGCTGACCCATAGCTTCATAGACTTCTTTTTTATGCGATTCCTCAAGATCCGTAAAGGGCGGACGGCAAGGACCGGCCGGCAGGCCTCTGTAAGCCAGAGCCAGTTTCATCGGCACAGGGTGAGATGCCTTATACATCACATCATTAAGCAACTTCTCTGCGTAGTGGCAACGTCTGGCAGTCTCGTAGTCTCCTGCTGCGATAGCCTCATCCATCTTGACGAACACCTCGGGAATTACTGCAGCACAGGCCAAAATACCTCCATCGCCACCCAAGGCAAGGGAAGGCAAGTATAGGTCGTCACCACCGGTCAACAGCGCAAAGGGATGCGGACAATCAACACGGATGTCCTGAAACAGTACCATATCTCCAGAGGACTCCTTGATGCCTACGACCTCATCGATATTGTTAAGTCGCTTGACCAGTGCGGCGGACATACGAAACGCCGACCGACTAGGGGTATTAAAAACAATCAACGGCATACCGACGGTAGCGTATTCTCTGATCAGTCGTTCAACATCACGTTCAGAGGGACGAACAAATGGAGTCGCCATGACCATGACGGCATCGGCACCGAGCTCTTTGGCCTTTGCAATGTCAGCCTTTACATCAGCGGGAGTACCGGCGAGAGCTCCAAAGACGATATGCAGTCCATCTGCGTGACGCATAGTCTCTTCCATAACGGCATGGCGTTCTTCTCGCGACATGGACGCCGCTTCTCCGGTGCCCCCCAAAACGCAGATTGTCTTGATGCCAGCTTTTTTCTGAAACTCGATGTTTTTTCCTAGACCGGGGAGATCGAGCGCGCCGGAAGAATCGAAGCAGGTTCCCATGGATGCAATAACGCCTTTCGGATAATACATAAAATTTTCCTCCTTAAAAATAAGCATTGATTTGAAGTCCGGTATCTATTTGAACTTCTTTTCCATTTAAACTAGGCCGTAATTCAATTTCTCTCAGGCGGAACTACAACAGCATTTTTAATCTCCCGTCCATTTAGGTAATCCAACGCACCTTCAATGGACCACGCGCATTCGCGCCAAGAGGCTTCTTGTGTCCGTGCAGCGATATGTGGTGTCATGATGATATTATCTAATGTCCGGAATGGATGATCAAGGGCGGGTGGCTCTGAAGCATAAACGTCGATTGCTGCACCTGCAATTTGGTGTGTTCTGAGGGCCTCTGTCAAAGCAAGTTCATCAATCATACCACCCCGGGCACTATTGACTAGAATTGCACTTTGTTTCATCTTTTCAAAAGCACTGAGGTCAAACATATTCCTAGTCTCATCTGTTAGCAGGCAATGAATTGAAATAATATCCGAGCACTTCATTAACTCGTCAAGAGTTACACGTTTTACACCGCATTGTATAAATAGTGCATCAGGTGTATAGGGGTCATACGCGACAACATTCGCCTGAAATCCCTTAAGCATTTGTGCCACATTGCGTCCTATGCCACCGAAGCCAACCAGTCCGACCGTCAGCCCGCAGATATCATGTCCTAACCCACACTGGTTGCGCCATCCTCCGTTAGCGAGCACGTCTTTGGCAGCTGGAAATTGTCGGAGAGCTGCCATCATCAGCAAAATAGTGTACTCCGCAACACTTTGTGCATTAGCCGCAGGTGTCCAGCCGACTGCTATATCGTGTGCTTTGGCATAGGCATAATCAACATTTTCCGGGCGAGCACCGGATTTAAAAACAATTTTTAACTTTGGCGCTGCTTTCATCAACTCGGCATCAATTGTATTGCTTGAGTTAAAAATGATGGCATCGACCTCGTCGATATATTTCATGAGTTGAGCATTATCACCGCGGACAGCCTTGTCCCCTTCCAAAAGCTCACACTCATCAAAAATATGAGATGGAAGCGTTGATCTGTCGATTGGAAGCTCTGGGATCGCAATTTTGAACTTCTGCTTCATATTAGTTTTATCCTCCACAGCATAACCTTATAAAATATGTTAGCCAAACAGATTCACAAGCGTGGTATTCACAATGAGCAGTACCCAGTCCATCAGGATACCGCCAACGACTGTCACGCACAGATAAGAAATTTCACTTCGACCGTACTTCTTCGACACGCTGTCCATGTTCGCAAAACCAGTTGGAGAGGCACCAAGGCCATGGCCGGTCATGCCTGCGCACATGATCGCAGCATCATAATCTTTGCCACAGATGGGAAATACAAAGAAGTAAATATACAGCAGAGTGACGACAAGACCTATGACAAGAATAACAATCATGGGAATCGCAAGATCGATTAACTGCCAGAGCTTAAGGGATACCATTGCGAGTGAGAGGAACACGCCTAGTGTAAAGTCTTGGAGACCGCTCATGATTGCTGGATTGACATCGAACCAATGTGTACGCTCATTCAGGTTGGCTGTCAGGCACGCCAACACTGCGGGAACCGCATAATCCGGTAGTGAAAGATTGAATGCTTCTTTGATAAGCGATTTGAATAGAAGACCGACGGCCAGTAGAGTAGCCATCAACGCAACGTGGGAGAAAATTGCCGCACCAGTAACAGGTTTTGCATTTGTATCTTCTTTTCCTTCGGCAACGAGTGTTGCGTCTAAGGAGGTAGCAGGCGTAAGATTCTTCTTGCGAATCAGACGTTCTGCGATCGGGCCACCAAAAAACCCTCCGGTAACAAGACCAAATGTTGCGGCTGCCATTCCGACGACAGTTGCGTTATGTCCCATTTTGTCGAGCATTTCGCCAAAAGCCGCTGCGTTTCCGTGACCGCCAGAAAGAGCTGCGGGGCCGCACATAATGCCGAGCCATTCCTCTGCCCCAATGCCCTTGGCGACCAACACGCCTACTGCGCCCTGAAGGACTGCAAGAATCGCCGCCATGACAAAGTATTTAACGAGACGGTTTCCACCTTTTTTCATTAAAGCAAATGTCGCGGTAAAACCAACACTGGTAAAAAACAGATTCTGCATATCGGACTGGTATGTCGTGTTCATCACAATTTCTGCCGCACCGGTTTGGTGAAGAATTAAGTTAAAGATCGCGAAAAGTACACCGCCGATAACGGGGGCTGGAATGCAATAGGCCTGTAGGAACTTTGCGTGGTTTTTGATTTTTTGGCCGAGCATTAACATAAGAAGCGCGAGTGCCACCGTTGAAATCGCTGAAAGAGTAATTGTAAAAATGCTGTTTTCAACCGATAATGTCATTATGTTTTCCTCCCTTTCGTTTTAAGTGGGCCATATGAGCCGCTCTGCCTATACCATAGCAGAAAAAACAGCTCAGCAAAAATGGCAATTTTTGCTGAGCTGGATAGAAATTTTTAATAAGTTATAGCAATTCTACATAGGGATTTTGCACAAGACTCTGTCGCATTTTGTCCTCAAATAACTCAATCGCATCTAAACGAGACATGCGTGGCTCCCTATGTTTAATCAGGTAGCAGGTCCGCACAATCTGCTCTGGAACGTCTAACTCGTCAATCTGAATATTCCGAGATGCAGCTGTCAAAGCCGGAACCAAACTGTTTGGAATGATTGCCCAATCTCCATCTGAAGCAAGAAAGCACTGGAGTAACGCTGCATTATCTACACATGTGTGATAAGTCGGTACTTCTTGAAATATATTCTGATGCCACTGTTCGAATTCGCTGTTCCAGTACATATAGACCTCCCTTGTCTTGTCAAGATCCTTTGTACTAACTTTCCCGACAATATCTGGATGCCTAGCATAGCGTGCTACATAGTATTTCTGCTGAAATAGAGGTATTGTAATCACGCTCTTTCGCTTGTCGGCCTCTGCCACAAAGCCAATGTCAATACTGTGTTCCTCAATGAGGTTGTAAAGCTCTTCAGAATATTTCGTGATCACATTCAACCGTAGCGAATAAGGCTGGCGAGAGACTATCGAATAGACATCAGATAAAATTGGGACATTAATGCTGCTGACTGCGCCAATGCTCAGCAAATTGGCCGGATAATGCCTCAGCTCCTGTGTGTCTTGATAAACTGCAAGCCAACGTTCTGCAATTTTTATAAACTGCTCTCCTTGCTGTGTTAATTCGGAAGTCCGTACCCCCTTGCGGCGATGAAAAAGCTGTACACCCATTTCTTTTTCTAGCACCTTAAGGCGGTAACTAACCGTTGGCTGTGAGAAGTGCATAATCTCAGATGCCTTCGTAATACTGTTCCACTTAACTATTGCCAAAAAAAGCTCAACATCAACTCGTTCCATTCTCAATACCCTCTTTGTGATATTTAACTAACACATGTTCTTCTAAACAACACTAGTCCCACGCAAGCAATTAAGTTTTTCTATATTTTATAGTATATTTATTAAAATGTAAATAGGCTTTCCTAATCTTGACTCCTATAATATTTGACGATATGATAAATTTAACGTCCAGATGGGACATTTTTGACTAGGAGGACTATTCCATGTATAAAATCGAGACCAATAAGGCACCTGCGGCAATTGGACCGTACTCTCAGGCCATGATAGGGAACTCACTGCTTTTCACATCGGGCCAAATTCCCCTCGATCCCAAAACCGGTACTGTTGTAGGAACAGAGATCATCAGTCAGAGCGAACAGGTTATGCAAAACCTTGCTGCCGTACTGGAGGCAGCGGGGACATCCTTTGATAAGGTTCTGAAAACCACTTGTTACTTGAGTGATATGACTGACTTTGCTGCTTTCAATGAGGTATATGCAAAATACTTCGTCGGAAAACCCGCTCGCTCCTGCTTTGCTGTAAAGGGGCTACCTAAAAATGTCCTAGTCGAAGTGGAGCTGATTGCTGAACTTTGATTCATAGACCATTTGCAAAAGACAAAGGCGGCACTTCTTTCCTCTGAAAATAGTCTTCGCCTTGTAAACAATAAGGCGGATGAGCTAAGTATCAAAAAGCTTACAAAAAATGCCCTGTCGGTCAGGACAATGTTTGATGATCTTAAACGAGAGGGATAGATATATCATTTGACAGAAGTATGTGTATTTGGAAGATGTGTTGGGCGGGATTGTAATAGAACGCCGTAAGGGATGCGGTTTTGGTGAAGAATGCGAAAAAGGATTTCCAACAAATCTTCCAACAAACGGCCTAAAATAAGGTAAAACGACGAGAGAGAAGATAACACAAAAATCCTTATGGCACAGAGACCTGACGGTATGTAGAGACACAAGCGGACACAAGGTAAGATGAACGCGAACTTTTTGGTAAGGATGAGGTCACCAGTTCAAATCTGGTCAGCAGCTCCAGAACAACACCTGAAATCTTCGGATTTCTGGTGTTTTCTTTTACTTTTTGCAACTTTTGGAACCAATGCGGTTTTGCGGATTTTCATTGACCACATAAAATACCACAGACAGAACGAAGCGGAGTTCCCGACATGGCATCGGGAACTCCGCGTTTCTTCTTTGCGTGATTCATGCCGGGGCTTGGGGTTGCTGCCGCTGGGCGGCAATTTCTGCTTTCATTTGGACGATCAGTTCTGCCAGTTTCTGTTCGCATTCTTTCTCGCTGTGGGCGTAGACATTTCGCACGAGGCGGCATCCATTGAGGAGCCGAGGGGAGTACCGTCCTTCCCACAGTTTTTCGTTGATCTGGCTGACGCAGCCGGTGCCGGGTTTGCGGCGCTGCCCTTTGTGGGGCAGGAAGGTAGATGGAGCCGGTTTTCTTGGCGCTGTGTCTATATCCTGAAGGGATTCTGATTTGGCGATCCCTCGGTCGATTTTCGCCGCTGCGATTTTCCTCATCTCGTCTGTGACATGAGCGTAAACATTCAGAGTTGTTGCGGTGGAGACATGACCGATAATGGCGGAGAGAGTCTTGATGTCCATGCCGTGTTCCAGAGATGCGGTGGCGAAAGTGTGTCGCAGATCATGAAACCTGACGTGCTTGCAGTCTGCCCGTTCCAGTATGGTGGTCAGCCGCTTGCGGACAGCAGCGGGATCTCTGGGCGAGTCATTGTTCAGCGGGGAGGGGAACATCCATGCAGAGTTTATTTCGGTTTTGTAGTTGCTCAGCACTATCAGAACAGGGGGCGGGAGGATGACGCTCCGGTTGGACGCCTTTGTTTTCGGCTCGGACACTGCCAATTCTCCCTTGACCCGGTGTACCTGCCGCTTTACCTGAAGCTCTCCGGTGTTGAAGTTTAGATCGTCCCATTGGAGGGCGCAGATCTCACCACGGCGCAGGCCAGTGGACAGCTCCAGCAGGAGCAGCTCGAAGCAGCCGTCCTCTTTGGCCTGAATGAGCAGCCGCTGGATCTCCTCCGGGGAGAGAATCTGCATTTCTCTGGCTTTTGCAGAGGGGAGGCGGCAGAAGTCGGAGGGATTTTTGGGGATGATTTTCTCAGAGACTGCCTTGTCCAGCGCCGCGTGGAAGGTGGTGTGGATGCCGCGGACAGTTTGGTCGGAAAGTCCTTCGCCGTACTGTTCCTGACGAAGCAGACGGCCATTTTGTTTGAGCCCGGTGTAGAACTGCTGGATGTCGCCGGTGGTGAGTTTGTTCAGCGGAATGGGGCCCAAGTTCGGGATGATATGCTGATAGATCCGCCGTTCATAGGACATCTGGGTGTTGGGGCGAAGGTTTGGCTTTTTACAGGTCTGATACCAGAAGTCCAGCCATTGGGCGGCTGTCATGGCCTGCCGGGACGGTTGCGGCTCAGATCCTTTTTGCGCGGTAATCAAGCTTTTGAGTTTTTTCTCACATTCGGCCTTTGTTTTTGCCAGCACATTTTTAGTTTTGGGCAGTCCGCTGTCATCATAGCCGATGACAACGCGACCCTCCCAGCGGCCATCACTTCTCAGACGGACGGTGCCGGTGCCGTGTTTTCTCTGCTTTGCCAAGGTTTCATCTCCTCTCCAAGGTAGTCGGTCAGGAAACCACCCACGATCTCAGCGGCACGCTTCTGCATATCTCCGGTGGTGTGCGTATAGGTGTCGAGGGTGAAGCTGGCCTTCGTGTGGCCCAGAATGCCAGCCAGTGTCTTGGCATCCACACCGGAGGACAGGGCATGAGTGGCGAAGGTGTGCCGCAGATCGTGGAAGCGGATGTCCGGCAGTCCCACCTCAGTCAGCAAGGTTTTGAGCTGCTGATAGGCTCGACCGGGATTTATCGGCAGTTCTGGGCGGAACAGGTCATAGAAGATCCATGGGGAGCAGACCTGGCTCTGTCGTTTGCGGAGGATCTCTGCTATACTGGGCGGCAGGACGATCTTCCGTGTTCCCGCATAGGTCTTGGTGTTGCCTGTGGTGAGCGGCTTGCCTTTTTCCTTGTGGAGGGTGCGCCGCACATGGAGCGTTTCCTGCTTCGTATCAAAATCCTCCCACCGCAGTGCGCAGATCTCACCCCGCCGCAGACCTGTGGTCACCGCGGTATAGAAGAAATCATGCCAGAATTCATCCCTTTCAATGGCCGTCATGAAAGTGTCCAACTGTGCTTCGGTCAAAACTTTCATGGGAGCGCCAATAAATTTGGGCGGGTCAACTTCTGCGGCGGGATTGCTTGGGATCAGATTCTGCTCCATGGCCGTTTTCAGGGCGTGATGCAGTGTGGTATGAATGCCGTGGACTGTTCTGGCGGAAAGGCCAGGGGACTGTCCATCTCTGGGATGTGCCCGCCCGCTTTCTTGTAAGGTGCGGTAGAGCGACCGCAGGTCGGCGGCAGTGATTTTTGAGAGAGCTTTGTTTCCGAAATAGGGTTTGACATGGAGTTCCAGAGAGCGGCGATAGCCGTTCAGAGTGGTGGGACGAAGCGTGGCGGCCATATACTCGTCCAGCCATTTATCCAGCCAGACGGAGAGGGACATATTACTTTCTTCGGTCAGATCAACACCTTTATAGGCTTCGGTGAGCTGTCGCAGCTTGGCGGACAGCTCTTTTTGCGTTGGCGCGGAGATGTACCGGAAGATGGAGTCACCGTTGCTTTTGTGCCCCACCACAATACGGCCTTCCCAGCGGCCATCCTCCCGCTTGCGTACCATGCCGTCACCGGACGGTCTTCGTTTCGCCATTTAGTCCTCCTGTTCCGCCGGATGGCAGATGTGCTCTTCTTCCTCTTTCTCAAAGGAGTAGAGCCCATCTGCCTCCAGCTCTTTCGCCATGCCCCACGCCAGTTTGAAGCCCGCCGTGAAACTCATCAGCGTGGACTCCGCCAGTAATGCATTCTGTGCGTCCAGCAGATGGAGCAGTTTCTTCCGTCCTGCGGCATCCATGTCCCGCCGCAGTTCCTCCCGTGCGTATTCGACCTGTGCGTCCAATTCACTGTGTTCCTGACGGTCGAAGCGCTTTTGCAGGGCTTTCATGTAGTCGTACATTGCGGCACCTCCTTTTTGGCAACCACAACACATACCACAACCCGGCGTGCAAAGCTACTGTTTTTGCAAATGTTTCTTTGACTATTGCGGCGCAAAAAATACGTTTCCAAACCTGTTCGCATGTGCATCTGCATCGAGTAGCCTTTTTTGTAGCGGGGAGTGTACTGCGCTCATCCGCCAGCAGCTCCACACCGGGACGGGTAGTGACATAGCGTGTGCGCTGGGCCAGTTTCGCGGCGTTCTTCCCTCCTCTGAGGTATGGGGAGATCAGTACGATCCGGGCCATTCATCCTCCGGCTCAATCCTGCGCTGCTGATGCACTGCGCTTTCAAAGCTCACCTGACCGTTGGTGCGTTTCACCTCATCCACGGCGTTGGACCGCAGCTCCCGCGTGTGAATGGGATCGGTACGGAAGTGCGCGGCGATGGTGTGGCTCATCATGTTCTGCTCCACCGCGCACTTGAAAAGAATACGGCAGAGCCGATTGTTGTTGTCGTCCAGCG
>OGME01000223.1_pt1 | contig 60126 bp, 68 predicted proteins | sample 1572981 | NCBI WGS metagenome assembly OGME01 (sample SAMEA2581902, study PRJEB24529) | metagenome | biome: Human gut stool | place: China | collected 2011
CCGCCAACTTGACGCAGCAACGCATTTCCCGGGAAAGCCATTTAACGGCCAAACGGGCACGGGCGAGCGATGCTCGCCCCTACAAGAGTTTTTTGACAGTCTGAATACATAAGGTGGCGTTTTTGCGTAGAGCGCAGCGGAACGCACCACCATAATTTTTATCTTTTATCTCGAAAAAGGGGCGCAGGGCTTTCGCCTTGCGCCCCGTACAAATGGGTAACTGCTGGGTAGCTATATCAGCCCTTCAGGCCGGAGGATGCAACGCCCTGGACGAAGTACTTCTGCAGGGACAGGAATACGATCAGGACCGGGATCAGTGCGACAACGGAAGCCGCCATGATCAGGCCATACTCGGCAGAGTACTGGCTGATGAACATACGCAGGCCGATCTGGATGGTCTTGAGCTCGGTCTTGGTCAGGTAGATCAGGGGTCCGAGGAAGTCGTTCCACGTGTTGACGAAGGTAAAGATGACCAGCGTCGACACAGCGGGCAGAGAAAGCGGCAGCATGATGCGGGCATAGATGCCGTACTCAGACAGACCGTCGATACGGGCAGCCTCGCACAGCTCGGTGGGAACGCCCTCATAGAACTGCTTCATCATGAAAACGCCGAAGGCACTGAACGCCTGCAGGAAGATGATGGCCAGATGGGTGTTGTTCAGGTGCCAGGAGCGCATCATCATGAACTGGGGCACCATGTAAGCCTGCCAAGGCACCGCGATGGTCGCGATGTAGCCCAGGAACAGCACGTTCTTGCCCTTGAAGTTCAGCTTGGCGAACGCATAGGCGGCGAAGGAGGAGGTCAGGACCTGTAAGATCGTGACGATGATGGTCAGGAACGCGGTGTTCTTAACGAAGGTCAGCAGGGGGATCTTCGTCCAGATGTCCACATAGTTCTGCGGGCGCGGGTTCGAGGGGATCCACTCAATGGGGAACGTAAAGACGTCCTTGTTCAGCTTGAAGGATGCGGAGAGCATCCACAGGAACGGGATGAGCATCAGTGCGGCCACGATGATGAGCAGTGCGTAGATCAGCACGCGGCTGACAACATGCTGCGCCTTCATGGAGCCTGTCTTTTTCTTAACTGCGGTAGTAGCCATGTGTGTTTCCTCCTTTCCTTAGTCGTTGCTGGACGAGCCCTTGAACTGGATGATGGTGACAAACAGCACCAGCACAAACAGCACCATGGACACGGCACTTGCGTAGCCGTACTTCGGCGTGTTGACGAAGGCTACGTTGTAGATGTAGTAAACAAGGGTCATGGTCGCATTGCCGGGGCCGCCCTGGGTGATCATGTACATCTGGTCATACACCTTGAAGGAGGCGATGGTCAGCATGATGATAACGAAGAAGGTGGTGGGCTTCAGCTGCGGCAGGGTTACATTCCAGAAGATCTGCCACTTGCTGGCACCGTCCAGCTCGGCAGCCTCCTCCAGCTCGGGGTTGGTGCCCTGCAGACCGGCCAGGTAGATGACCATGTAATAGCCCATGTTCTTCCAGACGCTGAACAGGATGACCGTGAGCATAGCGGTGTCCTTACCGGCGGCCCACTTGGGCAGGTTCTCCACGCCAAGGGTTGCGAGGATCTGGTTGACCGGGCCCATGGAGGGGCTGAAGATCATGTTCCAGACCGCAGCAACGGCGACCAGAGAAGCAACGTAGGGGAAGAACGAAACGGTACGGAAGAAGTTGCGGAACTTGACCTTCTGGTTCAGCAGCATGGCCAGGCCAAGGCTGCACACCAGCGTCAGCGGCACCGTGCCGATGGCGTAGACCAGCGTATTGACAAAAGCAGCCTTGAAAGTTTTGTCGCTCAACAGGGCAACAAAGTTGCTGATGCCGGTGAACTCAACGGGATGGACACCATCCCAGTTGCAGAACGAAAGCCCGATAGCGAAGATCATGGGCACCAGCGTAAAGATGCAGAAGCCGATGAAGTTCGGTGCAATGAAGCTGTAGGCAACCAGACTGTCGCGGAGAGATTTGCTCATGCCGCGCTTCGGTTTTGCCTGCACAGCCTGCGTGGTTTCAGCCATGGGTCATACCTCCTCGGTGTTTTGGCAATAAGTAAGGGGCAGGCGCGCCCGCCCGCCCCTTTTGGAAGGAAAAGGAAAACTTATGAAAAAGAAGTCAGGGAATCGTTTGGGAATCAGCCGAGGAGAGCCTGGACCTGCTCGTTCATGTTGGCGATGCCCTCGTCAACCGTCTCGCTCTCGGTCATGATGGCGTCATGCTCGGTGTTCAGGATGGTCTCGATCTCGGAAGCCTTGTCAGACAGAGGCATCTCGAGGTAGATGGCGGTGGTGTTCAGAGCCTCCAGAGAAGCGTCGTCAGAGGGGAAGCCATCGGTAGAGGAGATGATCTTGTTGGTCTCGTCGCTGGCAACAGCGGGGAAGGTGCCGACGGCAGCAACGCACTTGGCGCCGTCCTCAGAAGCGCACCAGTTGACGAAGTCCAGAGCAGCCTCTTTCTTCTCGGAGTTAGCGTTGACGGCCAGGCTGGTCACAGTGCCCAGAGTAGAACCGGCAGGTGCGCCGTCCGGATGAGGATACTTGACGATGCCGAAGTTGACGGGCTGGACACCGTTGGAGGCAGCCTCCGCATTGTACTTCTGCAGGGTAGCGATGAACCAGGAACCCATGTTGCACATGGCAGCCTGGCCGTTCTCAAAGGCACCGGAGTAATGCAGGCCGGAGGTCTTTTGCTCGCCGTAGTTGGGGATAACGCCGTCAGCCTGCTCGGACAGGACCTGCTCGTAGTAAGGCTTCAGGAAGTCGTAGTTGCCGTCGATAACGGTGTGCTGGCCGTCCAAGATGCCGAACAGCGTGGTGGTAGAACGCCAGGTGTGGTAGATGTTGCCGTAGACACCGGCCTTTTCATTGACCTCGCGGATCTTGGCGTCGAAGTCCGCCATCGTCATATCGTTGGTGGGGTACTCGACACCGGCCTGATCGAAGATGTCCTTGTTGTAGTAGACGACCCAGAAGTCAGAGCGGAACGGGACAGCGTAATAGTTGCCGTCCTCGGCAGTCAGCTGCTCCAAAACGCCGTTGAACTTGCTCTCGTCAGTGGTCAGCTTGCCGCTCAAGGGCTCGAGCATGCCGAGGTTGATCAGGTTGGAGTAGCCGGGGATGTCCTTGATGGACAGAACGTCCAGCTCACCGTTGCCGCCGGCCAGCTGGGTAGCCAGCTGGGTCATGTAATCGGTGGAGCCCAGGTCGGTCATCTCGATGGTGACGTTGGGGTGGCTCTCCATATAGCCGTCAGCCAGAGCCTGCCAGTAAGCAGTGGAGTCCTTATCCCACAGGGCCCAGTTCAGGGTGACAGCCTCGTCGCCGGAGCCGGTGCTCTCGGCAGTGGCCTCGGTGGAAGAAGCGGTGCTCTCCGCGGTGGAAGCGGTGTCAGCGGTAGAGTCGCCGGAACCGCCGCAGGCGGCCAGGCTCAGGGCCATGGTACCTGCCAGGCCGAGAGCAGCAATCTTCTGCATTTTACGCATAATGTTTCTCCTCCTAATAAGAAAACATTTTTCGGGATCCAGGCTTGTCCCCTCATGGGGGCCTGTCCCTTTCGTTGCCATTATAATACATCATCTTCCCGTCGAAATGGATGGTTTTTTTGGGGTTCGGTTTGCAAATTTTACGGCAGTTCCCCAATCACGGCGGAAAAACCTGTACTTTTTTAAGAAACCTGCAATATTTATCTTTCCCTACAGTTCTCCCTGTCTGTGCATGCGTCGTTTTGTCTGTTTTGTACATTTTTGCGCTTGACACGCCTATTATAATAAGGTATCTTTTTATAAACGGCGGTGTGTTTTCTTCCCCGCTTTCCTGCATGATCTGCATTTTTATTTACATATTTACATAGAGGAGCCTTCATGGACAAGCTGAAATTCCGCCGCAGTGGTATCCAGGCACGGGTGCTGGCGCTTACGATGTTTTTTACGCTGGGCGCATCCCTGGTCATCGCCGCCAGCAATATGCACCAGATGACCGCCGAGTGGGAGCGCACGACGATCCTGAATGCCGAGTATGCCCTGCAGACCGCGGCATCGGCCATCCGCCGGGATGTGGATGAGATCGACGACCTGGCCGGCTGGTGCGCCTACAACCCCGGCATGCGCACCTACCTGCTGACCGGCGACACCGCCAGCAACCAGGCGCTGTCGATGTACCCGACAGTGTCCGCCAAGTTCAACTCGATGCGCACGATGGCCTACATCCAGCGCTTTCTGCTCATCAACGCCTCGGGGCGGCAGATAATGTTCGGCACGGCGGCCACCAGTGCCGTGACCCTGACGCCGGATATACTGCAGCGCATTCCCGGTTACGATTCGCCCAATACCGGATGGGACTGCATTCTCCGCGACCCGCTGGCCCTGAACTCCCAGGCTGCCAACACGATCCCCGTCACCCACACCCTGACCCTGCCAGGCACAGACCGCACAGCCCATGTCTGTATCTTTGTCTCCCCTTCCCTGATCCTTTCCCCGCTGCGCAGCTTCACCCTGGCCGACGGCGGACAGCTGTATTGGGAAATGGGCGAAAACCTCTACACGATCAACGGCAACCTGCTGTCCGCGCTGAACGGCTCCATCGCCGACTTTGACGATGCCGTCCCGCTGGACAGCAACACGCTCGACCCGAACACCGAGGTCTACACACGCGGGTCCGGCAGCAGCGCACAGCTTGTTGTGCGGTATCCCATCGGCATCCATGAGCTGTACCTGATCGAGGTGCTGCCCAACGGCCCCACACAGCGGCAGATCACCTTCGTGTCGGTGCCGCTCCTCATCAGCCTGACAGCCATCCTGCTGCTGGGCTGCTCACTGGCGTTCCTGCTGCACCGGATGATCGCCCACCCGATCTCGGCGCTGCAGAGCCGCATTGAAAAAATCAGCGGCGGTGATTTCTCTGCCGACCCGGATATTGAGTGGGACAACGAGCTGGGCGACATCGGCCGCGGCATCAACAGCATGTCGGCCGACGTCACTGCGCTGATGGAGCACCGCCTCGAGGACGAAAAGCAGAAGCAGGACCTTGAATACCGGATGCTGCAAAACCAGATTAACCCGCACTTCATTTATAATACGCTCAACAGCATCAAGTGGATGGCGACCATCCAGCACGCCCCCGGCATTGCCGAGATGGTCATGGCGCTGTCCCGTCTGCTCAAGAGCATCTCCAAGAGCAACGAGCGCCTTGTGCCGCTGTATGAGGAGTTCGCCCTGTTGAACGACTATTTCACGATCCAGCAGTACCGCTACGGCGGCACGATCACGCTGGACGTCAGCTATATCGAGGATGAGTCGCTGAACCACAGCTGCCTGATCCCGCGGTTCACTTTGCAGCCCCTCGTCGAGAACGCGATCTTCCACGGCATTGAGCCGAAGGGCAGTGCCGGGGAGGTCACACTGCGGGTCGAGCGCGACACCGCGAACGGCGATGTGCTCATCCACCTGACGGACGACGGCGTCGGCATGACGCCGGAGCAGGCCGCAAAGGCCCTGCAGGAGCCCGGCCCCGAGGAAGCCGCCGCCAAATACCGCCATGTGGGCATGTGGAATGTCCACAAGCGGCTGCAATACAGCTTTGGCGAGGCCTACGGCCTGAGCATTGAGAGTGAGCCCGACATCGGCACAACGGTAACAATCCGTCTGCCGGGCCCAGACAGCCAAAAATAAAAAGGGGGATTCTTGTGACCAGAGTCTTGCTTGTAGACGATGAGCCGCTGGTCCTGATCGGTATGCAGGGCATGCTGAACTGGGCCGCGCTGGGCTATGAGGTCGTCGGCACCGCCCGCAACGGTGCCGAGGCGCTCAGGGCCGTTCAGGAGAAGCAGCCGGACATCGTGGTTTCCGACATCCGTATGCCGGTCATGGACGGCTTTGCGCTTGCGGAAGCCTGCCATAAGGACGGCTCCGCCCTGCCGGCCTTCATCATGCTGACGAGCTATGAGGAGTTCGACTATGTCAAACGCAGCATGCGTCTGGGCGTTGTGGACTACCTTGTCAAGATCGATCTGACCGCCGACAGCCTGACCGCAGCGCTGGAGCACGCCCGCGACACTGCCGAAAAAGAAAAAAAGCTGCGGATGCCATCCCCTGCCCCGGTCAGCCTCGACACCTTCCGGGACCGGCTGTTTCTGCAGCTGTACGGCGGGCTGTTCACGGATCGCGCTGTGTTTGACCGGCAGTGTGCCGAGCTGGGCGTCACCTTCAAAGCGCCGCGGCATATTGTGGCGGTGGGCAGCCTGCAAACGCCCGACCTGCCCACGAGCCAGCTTGTGACGCTGAGCACCGGCGTGACCCGCATGGCCGCCGAAACACTGCCCAAGTACCGTCCCTGCCGCGTGACCGCCATGGATCTGCGGCATTTCTCGGTGCTGCTGCCGCTGGAAGCGGACGAGGACCCCGAGACTGTACTGGCTCCGATCCTGAAAACCGCCGGGCAGATTTTGTACAACTATTTCAGCACTGCCATTTACTGGGCGGTGGGCCGCCCGGTGAACGACATTTTAAAGATCAGCGAGAGCCAGCACGACGCCTTTGCCGCGCTGCCGCTGCTGCATGAGGGCGAGCCGGTGGCCTTCTACCATGAAAGCCCCAACACCCAGCTGGATCACCGCGCGCAGGTCGTCGGGCAGGTGCAGCAGTACATCCGCGATCATCTGTCCGAGCGGCTGACGCTGAACGATGTAGCTGCCGTCTTTAATTTCAGCCCGAACTATTTAAGCCAGCTTTTTGCACAAAACAGCGAGAGTGGTTTTGTGGAGTTTGTCACTGCCACCCGCATCACCGCTGCGAAGGAACTGATGGCCTCCACCGACCTGAAGGTCTACGAGATCAGCGACAAGGTCGGCTTTGACAGCGCTTTCTATTTCAGTAAGGTGTTCAAAAAGCTCGAGGGCGTCAGCCCCCGGGAGTACATGCAGAGAATGAAGGTATCGTATGTTGACGCAAAAGATGAAGCAACCGTTTAAGACCGCACAGCCGGTCCTGTTCCCGCCGCTGGCGGACCGCGCCGCGTGGGAGAACCTGCCCGGCGCCGCCCGCTGGGCCGCTGCCGGGCAGGCCGCGCTGGCGGACGCCCAAACCGCGCCGGAGCTGCCGCTCTCGCTGTGGCTGCAATTCACCCGCAGCGGGGACCGCGCCAAGTGGGAGCACGCCTACTTTGCCCGCCGCCGCACGCTCTGCGCGCTGGCCATGGCCGAGGCCGTGACGAACCGCGGCACCTATCTGCCCGCGCTGGCCGACCTGGCCTGGCGCATCTGTGAGGAGAGCGCCTGGCAGCTGCCCGCCCACAACAGCTATATCCGCGACACGCCGCAGCTGCCGCTGCCCGACGTGACCCGGCCCGTTGTAGACCTGTTCGCCGCCGAGACCGGCGCACTGATCGCCACCGTCTGCGGCCTGCTGGGCGAGGCGCTCGACGCCTACGCCCCCGGGCTGGCCGCGCGGCTCAAGGGCGAGGTCGAGCGCCGCGTGCTGACGCCCTACCGCACCGCGCACTTCTGGTGGATGGGCAACGGCGACGAGCCGATGTGCAACTGGACACCTTGGTGTACCCAGAACGTACTGCTGGCCGCCGCCCAGTGCGCCCCTGCCGAGGACCTGCCCGCCTATGTGCAGCAGGCCGCCTACAGCATCGACTGCTTTTTGAAGGACTACGGTGACGACGGCTGCTGCAGCGAGGGCGCACAGTATTACCGCCACGCCGCGCTGACGATGTTCAACGCGCTGGACCTGCTGTGCAAAATGGCCCCCGGCGTCTTTGACGACGTCTGGGCCGAGCCGAAGATCAGGAACATGGCCGAGTACATCGTCAACATGCACATTGCCGGGCCGTATTACCTGAACTTTGCCGACTGCAGCCCGCTGGCCGGGGCCCGCGGCGTGCGGGAGTACCTGTTCGGCAAGCGGGTGGGCAGCCTGCCGCTGATGACGCTGGCCGCCCGCGACTGGGCCGCCGTACTGGCCGCGGACCCCGACCCGGACCGTCTGCACCACCCCGACGACAGCGAGGGCATCAACCTGTTCTACCACATCCAGGCCGCAATGGCCGAGAGCGAGGTCACCGACTTTGCCGAAACCGCCGCCCCCGCCGCTCCGCACGATGTCTGGTATCCCAGCGTCGGCATTCTCGTCAGCCGCCGCGGTGCCTATGCACTGGGCGGCAAGGCCGGCAGCAACGCCGACAGCCACAACCACAACGATGTGGGCAGCGTGACGCTCTACAGGGACGGCAGACCGCTGCTGATCGACGTCGGCGTGGAGACCTACAGCAAAAAGACGTTCAGCCCCCAGCGGTATGAGATCTGGACGATGCAGTCCGGCTGGCACAACCTGCCCCAGTTCGACCCGGACGGTGCCAAATACGACCAGCAGCCCGGCGCCGCGTTTGCCGCCGCAGACGTCACTGTGACCGACGCGCTGGACGGCCTTGCGATGGACCTTGCCCCCGCCTACGGCAGTGTGCCGGGGCTGGGCCGTTACCGCCGCAGCGTACACCTGACCGATACCGGCCTGACCTTGCGCGATGAGACCGACTACCCGGGCACCGTGGCCCTGACGCTGATGAGCGTCGAGAAGCCCGCCGTGGATGGCGATACCATCGCGTTCGGTGCGCTGGCCGCAGCCGCCGTGACCGGTGCGGACAAAATCGTGACCGAGGCCGTGCCTATCACCGACCCCCGCCTGCGCCAGGCCTGGCCCGACACGCTCTACCGCACACGCATTTACTTTACCCAACAGCTTTCCCTTGTGATAGAATAAAAGGAGACAAAATAAAATGGAACTCATCAAGCTCAAGCTCCTAGACACCGACGGCATGACGCTGCTGACGGCCCCCGCCGCCGGGCAGGTCAGCCTTGTTTACATGAACGCCTACAAGCCCGGTGACCGTGTCTCGCTGGAGATCGGCACGCCCGGCCAGTACGTGGTCATCCAGTTTGAGGACACAATGGCCCCGGCCCTCGTCTACGTCGTCAAGCGCGAGATCAACTTCCACATCCCGTTCGGTGAGCAGGCCATCACCTACAGCCCCAAGAGCTTTGCCGGTGCCTGCCACATCATCCGCGCCCGCTTTGCCACCCCGGAGGAGATCGCCGCGCGCCGCAACCTGGCCTACAACCCCTATGACGAGCACGGCGACACCGGCTTCTTCCCCCATGCCCATGCCAACGTTGAGACCCGCGGCGAGGCTGTCTTTGCGGCCCGCAACGCCATCGACGGCGTTTACGAGAACGACGCCCACGGCATCTGGCCCTATCAGAGCTGGGGCATCAACCGCGACCCCAACGCCGCACTCACGCTGGACTTTGGCCGCCCGGTCACCATCGACGAGCTGCGCCTGACCCTGCGCGCCGACTTCCCGCATGATGCCTGGTGGACCCAGGCCACCGTGGAATTTGACGACGGCAGCCGCGAGGTGCTGGAGCTGAAGAAGTCCGCCGCCCCGCAGTGCTTTGCCATCGCCCCGCGCACGGTCAAGAGCCTGAAGCTGTTTGAGCTCATCAAGGCCGAGGACCCGTCCCCCTTCCCCGCCCTGACCCAGATCGAGGCCTGGGGCGTCGAAGCATAACATCTTTTATAACTGCACCAACAGCAAAGCCCCCGTCCGCTGCCGGACGGGGGCTTTGCTTTATAAAAATATACAAAAAATAAAAAAGGCCTCCGGCTTAAACCGGAGGTCCTTTTGGTCGGAGTGACGGGATTCGAACCCACGGCCTCTTGGTCCCGAACCAAGCGCGCTACCAACTGCGCTACACCCCGTAAAGAAAAACCGCAGCAGCTGGGCTGCTGCGGTGTGGTTGGGGATGAGAGGATCGAACTCCCACGGGCGGAGTCAGAGTCCGCTGCACTACCATTATGCGAATCCCCATCGGGTTTGTGTCTTGGGCGTCTGCCCTCAACGCTCATATATTATAGCGTGCCCGACGGGATTTGTCAACGCCTTTTTTGAAAAAACTTCAATTTTTTCTCCAAAATTTTCAGTTTTTCAGAATTCATCGCTGCTGCGTCAATCGTTTTCTGTTATCCGGTGCAGGTGGATCAGCTTAACAGCCGACGGCACTTTTATTTCTTGGGCAATACCGCATAATTCTAAGTGCCGATACGGCGAGCGAGGTGCGGCAGCTGCTAAGCCAAAAGCGCAGATAATACTTTGTGTATTATCGAGCATTTTGGCAACGCAGATGCCGTGCCGCAGCCGCCGGAGCGGCGCTTAAGCCGTAAGGCGGGAATTATGCGGTGTTGCCCTTGGGCTGATACCGCATGTCCGACACGGTGTACACCGTAATGAAGGCCTGCGGGTCCTCGCGGTTCATGTAGTTCATCAGCTTCTGGTATTCGGCCTTGTCCACAATCGTGATGATCTCGCGGCGCTTCTGCATATTGTACGCGCCGTAGGATTCATACACCGTCGCGCCGCTGTGCAGGTCCTCAATGATGAATCGGCGCAGTTCTTCTTCCTTCCCGGTGATGATGCAGACGCGGCGCTTGATGTTCTGGTCAAAGATAAAGTGGTCGAGCACAAGCCCGTTAAAATAGGTACCCAGCACGCTTAAAACCACGGTCTTTTTGTCGTAGACCAGCGCGGCGGAGAGCGCCACACACATGCCGGACAGCGACATGGCCTTGCCCAGGTCCATGTGCAGGTATTTGTTCATGATCTTGGCGACGATGTCCAGCCCGCCCGACGAGGCGTTGCGGTTGAACAGGATGCTCAGCCCCACGCTGACGACGAGGATGTAGCACAGCACGTCCAGCTCCTGGCTGTCGGTCAGGGAGCCGAGGTTCGGGAAGAGCCGCTCGAACAGGCCGATAAACGCCGGGAGCAGGATGCTGGTGTAGACCGTCTTGGCACCGAACTCCCGCCCGCAGGTCAGAAACCCGATGACGAGCAGCACGACATTCAAAATCATCGTGATGGCTGACAGCGGCAGCGGCACAAAGTTTGCCAGCACGATGCCCAGACCCGAGATGCTGCTGACCGAGGCATGGCTGGGCACAAGGAAGAAGTAGACCGCCGCCGCAATGATGGCCACGGCTCCGGTCAGGATGGCAAGTTCCCGCACCGCCGCGGCGGTGGGCACAGCTTTTTTGTTCATCGGCAGACCCTCACGATTCCTTGATGCGCTTGCCGCGGCGCATTTTTCTAAATGTTGTCATTTTTGTTTCCTCTTTCTTAGTAGTATCGTACCACCTTAGTAGTATCGTACCACAAGACGGCACAGTGCACAATGTACTATATCGTTATTTGTTTCGTACTATTTTCCTTTTCCGTCCCAGAGCACCCGCCGCGCCTTGCAACCGGAGCTTTTTACTCTCTTATTGTAGCACACCCCCTTTAAAAAGAAAAATAAAATTTTCACTTCAAACTGTGCCGTTTGTTCCAACACCGGCGGCGTTTTTTTCGGCGGCGGGCGGGGTTGTTATCCGGCGCACATTTTCTGCCGGAGCGGGGCGGCGGGGGTTGGAATCCGCGGCACAGTTTTCTACAGGCTGTATTGTTATCGGCGGCACAGTTTGCCGGGCAGCCTCTTTTATACAGGTTGTTATCCTGCACACAATTCCGGGGAGCCGGCGTTGGAATCCCCCGCACAGTTTACGGCGGGCGGGGTTGTTATCGGAAGCACAATTTCGGTGCGGTGTGCATCGCGGGGCAAAAAAAATGGTTGTTATCGGGCGCACAATTCGGACTTTTTTCTGCGGGCGGCAGGTTGTTATCCACAGCACAATTTGCGCGGTGGGTAAAATTCGGCTATTGTTATCGGCAGCACATTTCGGAATTTCGTCTGCTTTCCAAACGTGTCCGGACCGGGTTGTTATCCAGCGCACATTTCCGGCAGTGGGGTTGTTATCGGGCGCACAGTTTCCAAACTGTAGAATTTTGGCGGCTGTTGTTATCGACGGCACATTTCTGAAAAAATCCACCGTACAGCGCACAGCCGGTATTGTTATTCACGGCACAATTCGTTTTTTCCGGGGCAGAGCGGTTGTTATCCGGCGCACAATTCGCAAAAATCCGTTTTTTTGCGGCGCGTCCTGCCGTGGGTTGTTAGTCTGCGCACAGTTTGCCCTGCAGGGGCCGGGGTTGTTATCGACGGCACAATACAAGGATTTTTCAGCACGGGTTGTTATTCAGCGCACATTTCCCCGCGGCAGGATTTTTCCATCCGCCCTGTTGGAATGCTGCGCACATTTCTCACTTTTCCTTTTTTCGCGCCCGGGGTTGTTATACTCGACACTTTTTAAAAATCCCACAAAATTTTCTTTGCCGCCATTTTCCTGCAAAAAAACTTTTTTACCGTTGTTACGCTCCGCACATTGTTGCGTTTTACACATTCGTGTTGGAATGCTGCGCACAGCACCGTTGTAACACAGCGCACATTTGTGTTGGAATATTCGACATAGCTATACTACTTTTCTAAATATATATAAATAGGGCTAAAAATCCAAAAACAAAAGAACACAGGATTTTGTGCGGCGCGGAGGAAATGTGCTGAATGTTACAATAATTGACACAGCGCGCACAATCTGCTATGATACGTTTAACGTGTTGTAAAGATGAGGTTTTGCAAATGACACCCCAAAGTACGTTGAAAACGCCCCCAAAAGCCAACCATAACAAAAAGCAGGGGGCGAAGTCTGCCAAGGCGTCGCCTTCGGCCCCTGTTGCTACCTATAGCGGGCGCGGCAATCAGACGATTGTCCGCAAATCCAACGATCTGATCCAGAACGCAATGTACAGCCTTTCGCTGAGCCAGCAAAAGCTGATGCTGCACATTTTCGCGATGATCAAGCCGTCGGACACCGAGCTGCCCCGGTACGAGATGTCGATCTACGAGTTTTTGAAGCTCTGCGGCGTTGACCCGCACAACGGCTCGATGTACAAGCAGGTCAAGAAAAACATCGAGGACATCGCCAACGCCAAGGTCCAGTGGATCCGCCTGGCGGGCACCCAGAAAATCACGATGTTCCGCTGGCTTTCCAGCGCGACCATCGACGAGGGCACCGGCAAGATCGTGCTGACGCTCGACCAGTCGCTCAAGCCGCACCTGATCCAGCTAAAAGAGTTCTACACAACGATGAATATCACCTATACGCTCCCGATGAAGAGCCAGTATAGTCTGAAAATTTATGAGCTGTGCAAGAGCTACCAGAACCTGTACATCACCAAAAAAGAGAAGGGCGAACCGCTGGTCTGGAACATTGAGACGCTGAAAAAGCAGGTGGACTGCAATGCGGCCAACTGGGCCCACGTGCGCCGCACCGTGCTCGACAAGGCCAAGAGCGAGATCAACGGCCACACCGACATCTATTTTGACTATGAGGTCTACGAAAAAGATCGTCAGCGCGTCATTGCGATTGCCGTCACCATTGAGCCGGTGGACAAGCAGGTCGCCGATGACAAGCTGAACGAGATCACAAAATCCATGTCCAACCGGGTCCGCAGCAAGAAGGGCAAGCTGACTCTGGCCGAGACCGGCACGCTGGATGACGACCCGAACGTGCTGACGCTCGAGTATGTCTCGGTGCCCGAGACGACGATCCCCTATTCCTACGGTGCTACGCCGGAATTGCTGCGCCAGGAGCTGGAGATCAAGGCAGAGCCCGACAAGCTGATCCGCGAGCTGACGGCGGACGAGATGGACGCCGTGCGCACGATCATCGATGCTATGGTAAAAATGGCAGGCACACCGCGCGGCAATGATAAGATGATCGACGGCGGCAACGCGACGTTCTTCCAGACGATGAACAACGTCATTGACAACTGCGGCGGTCTGCGCCGCTGGTTCGAGGGTGTCGCCACCCGCTACGCCGCCAAGGTCATCCCGGTGGCGCGCACCAAGAGCGCTCCCCTGCCCTACCTGTCCCGCGCAATTTTGGAGGACCTGGAAAATTATCGTATCTACGTCACCGGCGGTATGCCGGAGGAGGTGGAGGACGACTACGGCGCACCCGAGACGCCGGACATCGTCGAGACCACCGACTTTGTGGAGACCGACGCCGAACCGGTCAACCAGCTGGTGCCGGAGGATGCCGCGACGAAGAAAGAAGTCACGGCGGCGCTGCTGCGCTACATTGACCGCGACACGCTCTCGGCCCGGCTGACCACCGGCCAGATGGAGGCATTCGACGATATTTTGCAGATGACGGCCTATTTTTGCCGTCGCAACGTCAAAGGCAAGGACGACGGCATGATGGAGGGCAAGGCCAACATGCAGTTTTTGGACGCTTTGAACAAGGTTATTGCCCGGTATGAGAGCCTGACCCCGCTGTTTGAGGCGATGTCGGTCATGATGGACTACGACACCTACTGGAAGGACCTGATGAAGAATCCCAGGATCAAAAATCCGAAGCTCGTCTTTCAGTCTGAGGTCGAAAAGGCCCTGCTGATGCCGTCCGCCGTCATCGGCGAATACACCGCCCGCAAGGCCCAGAGCGACACCGGCCACACGCTGCACCGGGAATACAACTGGACGAAGGCTTTTGACGAAGAATAAGAAGAAAAAGCGGAATTTTTGAAAATGTGCCCTGAATAACAACAGCCCCGGGATTTTCCAAAGCAGAAAATCCCGGGGCTTTGCTGTCTGTATATTTATTCGCATGTATAAATATTCACAACCGTTTAACAACCAGCGCGGTGCGGGCGGATACAGCGTGCGCCCTTATCGTTTGCGCCAGACGCTGTAGGGGGCGGCGTCCCCGATGCCCCGTGGCCGTTTGCGGCAGTGACGAGTGTCACCTGGGCAAATTTTCCGCATCGCTCGATCCACCCGCAGACGCGCCTAGCAGCCCCTCACAGCCGTCTCAATCGCGGCCTTATCCAACCCTTCCCCAATCACGATCAGCACCTCCTGACCGCTGGGAAGGGGCTGTACGGTTATGGCGTCGCGGGCGGCGTTCAGCTCGACCCAGCCGCCGCCGTCGGGGATAAACCCCTTGACGCGCAGCACATGGCCGTATTTCGCGTCGTGCAGGAGCGTCTGCGCGGCCTGCCGGACCTGCGCGACACTGCGCCCGGCCTCGAGGAAATACAGCGAGGTAAACGCCTTGTGCTCGTCAAAATGCAGCTTGACGTAGCTTGTCTGCCGCCAGCCGCAGCGATCCACGCGGGCAAAATCAGCGGTTGTCAGCGCGTTCCAGTCCCGGCACAGTACATCGTCCGCGCCAAAGCGGCGGGCACAATGGCAGCCGGCCAGTGCGCGGTTCAGGTGGTCGATGACCGCTTCCGCCTCGCCGGGCGCGGCCAGCTGCGTGCGGCTCATGACGACAAGCCCGGCACTGGCGGCCTCGGAGGCCAGCAGGTAGTCGGCCTGCGGGGAAAGCTCGTTTTCCAGCTTGGCGTCCACAATGGCAATGACGCTGCCCAGCGTATACCAGCGGTCCAGCGGCTCGTCCCGCAGAATGTCGTAGAACTCGTCCACGTCAAAGATGCCGCTCGGCTCAATGACGACCCGGTCGAAGCCGCGCATTGCCATTGAGATCAGTTTGGTGCGCATCCGGCGCTGGTGGGTGTCGCAGTCACAGCCGCCGCTGATCGTCTCTATGTCGCAGTGCTCCCCGATCAGGTCCTGCAGCAGCATGGCATCGACGTTCACCGCGCCGAAGTCGTTTTCCAGAATGCAGACGCTGTGCCCCTGCGCGACGAGATACTGCACGTAGCGGCGCAGGAACGTCGTCTTGCCGGAGCCGAGAAACCCAGTGATCAAATCGACCTGTACCATCTTACTCCTCCTTCGGGCAGGTCATGCCCCGCTGGCGACCAATGGCCGCCCCTACACACGCAGTACGGCAAGAATGCAATTTTTTTGACGGTCTGACTTTATTCGTGAATTTCCAAAGGAAGATTGTCAGGGTCGGAAAAGAATGTCATTTTTTTGCCTGTGTAAGCATCGACTCGGATCGGCTCGGTTATGATGCCCTTTTTATTCAATTCTCTTACGGTATCATCGACAGAGTCTACAGCAAAGGCAAGATGCCGGAGGCCGTAAGCCTCTGGATAACTGGGGCGTTTCGGGCAATTTTTAATGATAAAAAGTTCTAATTCCATCCCATCGAGTTGAAGATCGATTTTGTAATCATCGCGTTCCGGTCTGTAATTTTCTCGAATGACAGAAAAGCCTAACAGATCCACATAAAAGCGCCTTGATTTCTCATAGTTGCTCCCGATAATGGCAATGTGATGAACTTTTTTCAAATTCATGGCGTATTTACCTCTCCCCTGCCTGGTGTGCGGTACCCTGCAAATAAAAAACGTACCCGAACCCTTTTCCGTAAAGAATTGGGTTCGAGTACGAACTGTCTGGTGGAGGATGGGGGACTCGAACCCTCGACCTCTGCGATGTGAACGCAGCGCTCTAACCAGCTGAGCTAATCATCCGTATGCGATTGACAAATGATAGTATACAGGATTTGCCCCGATTTGTCAAGCGCAAATTTTCAATTGTTTTGTTGTTGTCCTCCTCTCCCCCTGCCCGCAAAAAGACCCCGCCTCACGGCGCGAGAGACGCGCTGTGAGGCGGGGCTTGCAGTTGAGAGGAAAAGAGGATTACCTGCTCAGCTCATCGGCCAGAGCGGCGAGCTGGGCCTCGCTGGCGGCATTCAGCGCGCCGCGGACCGTGACGGTGGTGGCAGCGTAGGTCAGGTTCTTGCTGCCCTCAAGCATTTTGGTCATGACCTTGGCGGCCATCGGCGCCCAAGAGCCGTTCTCAATAAAGGCAACCGTGCGGTTCTGGTAGTTGCGCTCGGTCAGGTGATGGATGAACTCCTTCATGAAGGGGAATACATCGGCGTTGTAGGTAGGCGTGGCCAGTACCAGCTTGCTGAAGCGGAATGCCTGCGCGACGGCCTCGGCCATGTCGCAGCGGGCCAGGTCTATGGCAACCGTCTCCACGCCCTTCTCGCGCAGGGCCTCGGCCAGGCGGTTGGCAGCCTCGGCAGTGTGGCCGTAGATGCTGCTGTAGGCGACGAGCACACCCTCGGTCTCGGGGCGGTAGGCACTCCAGGTGTCGTAGGCGGCCAGCACATCGCCCAGCTGCTCCTTGTGCAGGACGGGACCGTGCAGGCTGCAGACGGTCTCGATGTCCAGCGCGGCGGCCTTTTTCAGCACGGCCTGCACCTGCACGCCGTATTTGCCGACGATGCCGATGAAGTAGCGGCGAGCCTCGGGCAGCCACGGCTCCTCCACGTCGAGTGCGCCGAACTTGCCGAACGCATCGGCGCTGAACAGGACCTTGTCTGCATCGTCATAGGTCATGATGACCTCGGGCCAGTGGACCATCGGCGCGGTGACAAAGTGCAGCGTGTGGGTGCCCAGCGGCAGGGTGTCCCCCTCCTTGACGACGACGCGGCGGTCCGCGTAGTCGGTGCCGAAATAGGCCTTCATCATGTTGAACGCCTGGGCGGACGCGACGATGGTCGTGCCGGGGTACGCCTGCGCGAACGCGGCGACGGAGCCGGAATGGTCAGGCTCCATGTGCTGCACGACCAAGTAGTCGGGCGTGCGCTCGCCCAGTGCAGCGGCGATCTTGGTGATCCACTCGTCGGTAAAATGGGCATCGACGCTGTCCATGACGGCGACCTTGTCGTCGCAGATCAGGTACGAGTTGTACGCCATGCCGTTGGGCACGTCGTACTGGCCCTCAAATAGGTCAACAAGGTGGTCGTTGACGCCGACATACAAAATATCTTTGGTGATTTCCATACGTGTAAACCTCCCGAAAAATACCAGAGTTGTTATTCTGGACACAGTATAGCATAGTTTTAGGAATTTGTCTCGGTTTTTTCAAAAATAGTTTGATAAAATTTTTAAATACAGTTGATAGGTAGGGGCAGGAGGGAATTTGGCGGGGTGGGCAAGGCGCACGGGAGGGATGAATACCTCCCGCGCGAAGCAAAAAAGCTCCCCGCCGATTCTGGGCGGGGAGCACAGGGATGTTTACCTGAAAATTATACACGCGTTTTCAGAACCTCGTGCGCGGGCACGGGGGCGTCGATGGGACGGGGCGTGCCCTCGACCCACTGGATCGCTTTCTTCGGGCACTTGCTGACGCAGGTGCCGCAGCCGTTGCACTTGGTATAGTCGATGACAGCGACATTATCCTTCAGGAAGATCGCCTGGTTCGGGCAGTTGCGCACGCAGAGACCGCAGGCAATGCAGCCCACCTTACAGGTCTTGTTGACCAGCGCACCCTTGTCCTTGTTGGAGCACTTGACCGCAGGCTGCGGGGCAATGGGCTTCATCTGGATGACGTGGCGCGGGCAGGTCACAGTGCAGGCCGTGCAGCCGGTGCACTTTTTGCGGTCGACGACGGCCACGCCGTTGATGACGTGGATGGCGTCAAACTTGCACGCGCGGGTGCAGTCGCCCAAGCCGAGACAGCCATAGGCGCAGGCGCTGGGGCCGCCCGCAATGGAGGCCGCAGCAGCGCAGGTCTGGATGCCCTGGTAGTCAAACCGCTTGCCGCAGTTCTCGCCGCCCGCACAGATGACGGTGGCGCGCAGGCTGGGGCGGTCGTCGGTGGCATTGCCCATGATGGTGTTGATGGCGTCGGCAGTCTTGTCGCCGCCCGGGGCACACTTGAAGGTGGGGGCACCGTTCTCCACGATGGCCTTGGCGTAGTCGGCACAGCCGGCGTAGCCGCAGCCGCCGCAGTTGGCGCCGGCCAGACATTCCGTGACCTGCGCGATGCGCGGGTCCTCATACACAGCCATGAACTTGGAGGCCAGCACAAGGATCACGCCGCCGGCCAGGCCCAGCACCACCACGACAACGATAGCAAATACGATCGGGTTCATTCTCTCCATTCCCCTTTCTTAGAATATCGCGTTGATGATGTTTTCGACCAGACCGCCAAAGCCCATGAAGCTCATGGAGGTGATAGCGGCGGAAACCAGCGTGATGGGCAGGCCCTTGAAGCTCTCCGGCGGGTTGGCGGCCTCGACGCGGGAACGCACGCCGCAGAACAGCAGCATGGCGACCAGGAAGCCGACGCCCGCACCGGCGGCGCAGACAAGCGCCTCAGCGTAGGCCAGGCCGAAGCCGAACTCGGCCACAACGGCGGAGTAGTCCTGCACAGCCAGGATGGTGACGCCCAGCACGCAGCAGTTGGTCGTGATCAGCGGCAGGTAGACGCCCAGGGACTGATACAGCGCCGGGACGTACTTTTTCAGCGTGATCTCGATCAGCTGGACCAGAACGGCGATGACGAGGATGAAGATGATCGTCTGCAGGTAACCCAGATTATAGGCATCCAGCAGGAAGATCTGCAGCGGGAAGGTCACAGCCGTGGCAATGACCATGACGACGATAACGGCAGCGCCCATGCCCGCGGAGGAATCCAGCTTTTTGGAAACGCCGAGGAACGGGCAGATACCCAGAAACTGCACCAGCACGTAGTTGTTGACCAGGATCATGCTGAAGAAGATGGTGGCAAACGTTGCGATCTGAGAACTCATTGTGCGGCACCCTCCTTCTGTTCTTCCTTGGCGGCGTCGATCTTCTCGAGCATGACGTCGCCGCAGCTCTTGCGCTCAATGGGCTTGTTCAGCTTGCGCTCCAGCCAGACACAGCCGGCCATCAGGCAGCCAAAGACGAAGAAGCCGCCCGGCGCGGAGTTCATGACGGTCATGCGGTCTACGCTCTCGGGGATGATGGTGATGCCCATCCAGGTGCCGCTGCCGATGATCTCACGGATGGAGGACATGAGCAGCATGGTCAGGATGTAGCCGATGCCCATGCCCAGACCGTCCAGCGCAGAGTCCACGACGGTGTTCTTGCAGGCGAACATCTCGGCACGGCCCAGAATGATGCAGTTGACGACGATCAGCGCCAGATACACGCCCAGCGCCTTGTACAGGTCGGGCACGAACGCCTGCAGCACCATCTGCACGACGGTAACAAACGTTGCGATGATAATGATGTAGCACGGCAGATGCACCTTGGCCGGGATGACCTTGCGCAGTGCCGAGATAACGATGTTGGAGCAGACCAGAACGAACGTCATGGCCAGGCCCATGCCCACAGCGCCGGAAACGGTGGTGGTGACAGCCAGTGCGGAGCAGCAGCCCAGCACCAGGCGCAGAACGGGGTTCTCACGGATGATGCCCGCGGTAAAAACCTTCCACTTGCTCGGTTTTTCGTTCATCGTTACTGCACCCCCTTGATCTCATTGTTGTAGCAGTCGATGGCTGCGTTGATGGCGTTGAACGCGCCGTTGCTGGAATACGTTGCACCGGCAATGCTGTCCACAGGGCTGCCGGAGGCGACCTCTCCCCCGTTCCAGCCGATAAAGCCGGAGGCGAAGGAATCGCCGGAGACCTTGGAGCCGATGCCGGTGGTCTGGGTGGAGCCGTCGATGGAGATACCGGAAATGGCACCCTCGGCGTCAAAGGCAACGTAGACCGTGACGTCCTTGCCGGAGTAACCGGAGGCCGCAGCCTTGACGGCGACATCGCCGTTCGCGGTCTTGACAGCACCCTCGACGCCGGCGGTGGTCAGACCGTCGATGGCGGTCATGCTGTCGGTGGTCGTGCCCTCGGGCAGGACGGAGACATAGGCGGCCAGGGTCTCGGCTTGGGTGTTTTCCGCAATGATGGGGGCGGTGATGTCGTTCAGCACAGCCAGCAGCGCGCTGCAGACCAGGCAGATGACGACCAGGACGATGACGGGCAGCACAAGCTCCTTGAAAGTGCTCTGCTTCTCGGTGATTTGCTTTTCAGCCATTATTCCGCACCGCCTTTCTTGGCTTTTTTGGGCTTTTTGTAGCCCAGCGGCGTCTGGTGGCCCCAGGCGTTGAACCACGGGGTCATCAGGTTGCCCAGCAGGATGGCGTAGCTCATGCCCTCATTCATCGAGCCGAAGTGGCGGATGAGGAAGGTGATGAGGCCGATAAACACGCCGTAGAACAGCTTGCCCTTGGTGGTGAACGGGCTGGTCACGTAATCCGTCGCCATAAAGACAGCACCGAACAGCAAACCGCCGGACATGCACTCGATCAGGGCGGTGTAGGCACTGCCGGTGTTGAGCGCAGTCAGCACAAAGACCGTGGCAACGATGGTCACGGGGATGGTGGCCTGGATGGTCCGGGTGGCAACCAGATAGGCGAAGCCCAGCAGGATGGCCAGCACGCAGACCTCGCCCATCATGCCGCCGCGGAAGCCCAAAAAGACGTCCAGCAGGGGCAGCGTGGTCTTGTCGGCCACGGCCAGCGGCGTGGCGGAGGCCAGCGCGTCAACGGCCATGTCGGGATAGACGTAGGCGGTCATGCGGGAGGTGAAGCCGAGGAACAGCACGATACGGCCCACCAGCGCGGGGTTGGCGAAGTTGTAGCCAAGGCCGCCGAACAGCTGCTTCGTGATGACGATGGCGACGAACGCGCCGACAACGGCGATCCAGAGCGGCATGCCCACGGGCATGTTCAGCGCCAGAATGATGCCGGTGACAACGGCGGACAGGTCGCCCACGGTGTTGGACTTTTTCAGCAGCTTTTCATAAATGTACTCAAACGCCACACAGGCCAGGGTGGTCACAGCGACCAGCACCAGCGCCTGCACGCCGAAGATCAGACCCGCGGCCAGCACGGCGGGCAGCAGCGCAATGACAACATTGCCCATCAGCCCGCGGGTGGTGGATGCATCGCGGATATGCGGCGAGGCGGTAACGATCAGACGATCTTCCATGGGTTATTTGCCTCCTTTCCGCAGCTCGGCCATGTACCAGCCCTTGGCAAGGCCCATCGTCTGGCTGACGGGGCGCTTGGCCGGGCAGGCATAGGTGCAGCTGCCGCAGGCTACGCAGAGATCCACGCAGCGTGCCTTCAGCGCAGCAAAGTCCTTGTTGGCAAAGTCCTGCGCAATGACGACGGGCTCAAGACCCATCGGGCAGGCCTCGATGCAGCGCCCGCAACGGATGCAGGCGGACGGCTCGGGCAGCGCGGCGGCCTTCTTGCTGAACAGCAGCAGGCCGTTGTTCTGCTTGAGCACCGGGAAGTCGGCGCTGGGTGCAGCGCCGCCCATCATCGGGCCGCCGAAGATGATCTTGCCCAGCTCGACGCCCTCCTTGACACCGCCACAGGCGTCGATGACGTCGCGATACAGCGTGCCGATGGGCACCTCGATGTTCTGGGGTTTGGCGATGGCGTCGCCCTCGACGGTGACGCGCTTCGTCACCAGCGGGATGCCGGTCTTGAGGAACTTGCCCAGCGTGGAGACGCTCGTCACGTTCATGATGACGCAGCCCACGTCGGCGGGCAGGCCCGGCTTGCCGGAGGGGCCGACCTGCGGCACCTCGCGCCCGGTGCAGGTCTCGACGAGCGTTTTCTCGGCGCCCTGCGGGTAGCGCATCGGCAGGCCCTTGACCTCGACGCCCTTCATCTCGCGGGTCAGCGAGGTGAGCAGGTCGATGCACTCAGGCTTGTTGCGTTCAATGCCGATGATGCAGTGCGGGATCTCGCAGTACTTCATGACAGCGGTGATGCCGGAGATGATCGTGTCGCTGCACTCCAGCATCTCGCGGCAGTCGGTGGTCAGGTAGGGCTCGCACTCGGCAGCGTTGATGAGCAGCGTGTCGATGGTGTTGGCCGCCAGCTTGACATGCGTCGGGAAGCCGGCGCCGCCGACACCCACCAGGCCGCAGGTCTGCACGGCAGCCAGCAGGCTGGCTTTGTCGGTGACGACGGGCGGCACACAGGCCGGATCAACGGTCTGCGCACCGTCGGTCTTGATGGCAACAGCCGTCGTCATCGCGCCGTTGACCATGCGCAGCGGTGCAATGTCCTGCACAGTGCCGGACACACTGGAGTAGATATTGGCGGATACAAAGCCGCCGGCCTTGCCGATCACGGTACCGACCATGACGGTGTCGCCCTTTTTGACGACAGGCTCCGCGGGCGCGCCGATGTGCATCGACATGGGAATGACGACGTGCTCAGGCACCGGCATCTTGTTGGTCGGCTGCCCGGCTGTCGCCTTCGTGTGCGGTACGGCAGCACCCTTGGCAGAGCGCTTTAGGGACTTGAACAATCTGATTTCCCCCGTTTCTCTGATTTTTCTCGCCGCGGACGGGATTTCTGCTCCCCCGTCCGTGGTGGATAACTATACGAATTTATTGTACCATTTTTCAAAAGCATGTCAAGCAACCCAGTATGACAAAAGGTCGGTTTTGCATCGAACACGCAAGATTTGCAACAATTTGGGCAATCGCCGCAGAATAAAAAGGCTGTATAAAAATTAACAATCCTACAAAGAAAACCCCTGGCAGATGTCGGTCTGCCAGGGGTGATACCGCAGGGATCGGACATGCCCGCTCCCCGCTTTTATTTACAGCTCGATCTCCTGCAGCCGCAGCAGCGCCAGAATATAAATCTTCAGCGCCTCGACCAGCTTCTCAAACGGGGTGCCCTCGTTCGCGCCGTGCATCGGGCCCGCAAAGGACGGGATCTCAATGTCGGTGTGCTCGGGGCCGAAGCTGACGGCATAAGGGAAGTGGCGCGCATAGGTGCCGCCGCCCATCGTAAAGGGCTTCTTGCCCTCGCCGGTGACGTCGTTGTAGGTGTTGATGAGCGTCTGGATGGCCGGGCTGTCCGCGTCGATGTAGAACGGCACGCGGCTGCTGACGTTCTCCAGCGTGGCCGCGCCGCCGCAGACCTTCCGGATGGCGGCAGTCATCTTTTCGGGGTCGGTGTTCGTCGGGTAGCGGCAGTCAAAGCTCTGGCGGATGACGCCGTCAGCCATCTCGATCGTGCCGCCGATGATGGTCAGCGGGTCAAACAGGCCGTCGTCCGCCGCAATGCCCAGCGCGCTGCCGTCGGTGTCGGCGTGCAGCGTGTGCAGCACGTTCAGGTAGGCCTCCTCCTGCGGGGTGCAGACGCCGCTCTTGAGCAGGCAGTTGACGATCAGGCTGATGGCGTTGACCGTGCCCTCGGGCATGGCGGCGTGGCCGCTCTTGCCCCAGCCGCGGATGACGGTGGCACCGCCCTCCCCTGCCTCGAAGGTCACGCCCTCGGTCTGGACGAGTGCGCCCGCGCCGACCTGCACCGTGCAGGAGGCGCGGTCCGGCACGGCGTTGTGGGCGACGCCGCCCTCGAACGCCGTGATGATGCCGTTCTCAAACTTCGGGCTGACGAGCTCGCCGTTGAAGCCGCCCTTCTCGCCGTTGCAGACCGGGAACTCGGCGTCCGGCGTAAAGCAGAAGGCGGGCATCGGGTAATGCTCGGCGTAGTAGTCTACGTCGTGCATGTTCGTCTCCTCGTTGGCACCCAGCAGGGCACGCACGGGGTATTTCAGCGCCGCGCCGCTGTCCTTCAGGTACTTCAGCGCATACAGGCAGAGGATGCTTGGGCCTTTGTCGTCGGCCACGCCGCGGCCCAGCAGCCAGCCGTCCCGCACGCGGACCGTGTAGGGGTCGGCGTCCCAGCCGTTGCCCTCGGGCACAACGTCGGTGTGGGTGATGGTCGCCAGGAACTTCTGGCCGTCGGCGATCCTGCCCGTCTCGGCCCAGCCGATGTAGCTGTCGGCGTTGAAGGTGTCCAGGCCCAGCTCGTCGGCGATCTCCAGCGCCTTGGCCAGCGCGGCCTTGGGGCCGGGGCCGAACGGTGCGCCCGGCTCGGGTGCACCCTCCACGCTGGGCACGGCCACCAGACGGGTGATGTCGCGCAGGATGTTGTCGCGGTTTTCCTCCACAAAGGCGTCAATGGACGCCCAGCGCGGATCGTTCACGTTCATAAGAATTTCCTCCTGATGTTTTTTATTCAGTATAGCACATTGGCGAAATTTGTAAACGGAAAATTGCGTCGGGGTCAGTGCAGGGGTCGGCGTCTCCGACGCCCCGCATTACCGCATACGCCCCTCCCCGCCCATCAGTGCCGTCATCTCCTCGATGCGCTCCAGCGGGAACGGCGGGGTGCAGAGCGGGCGCATGGCGATGCTCATGAGAAGCATCGGGTTGTCGTCCGCGGCGATGCGATTGGATGTCAGTTTGCCGCAGAGGCGGCAGCGGTGGATGATGGCCCACTCGCCGCCCTTGCGCACCCAGACGGCCACGGGCTCCATCTGCCCGCTGCAGTCTGCGGCGCGGTCCCCGGGTTCATTGTCCAGATGCAGGCTGGTCAGGCAGTTGGGGCAGTGGTTGCGGTGCTGTGTGCCCGCCGGTTTACCGCCGTAAAATATCAATCTTCCTCTTCCCCGTTGTCCATCGTCACGATCTCGCAGATGGCGCGGCCCGTGGGGGTGCCGGCGAGACCGCCGATGCCGGTCTCGCGCAGGTCCTTGCTCATCGCGTTGCCGACCTCGGCCATCGCGTCAATGACCTCGTCCGCGGGGATGTGCCCCACGACCCCGGCCAGCGCCATGTCGGCGGCGGAGACCGCGTTCATGGCACCGATGACGTTGCGCTTGATGCAGGGGATCTCCACAAGACCTGCCACGGGGTCGCAGACAAGGCCCTCAAGGTTGGTCAGCGCCATGGCGAACGCCTCGGCGCACTGCTCTGCCGTGCCGCCCTTGATGTCCACCAGCGCCGCGGCGGCCATGCCGCTGGCCGCGCCGACCTCGGCCTGACAGCCGCCCTCGGCCCCGGCCAGCGTGGCACGCGCGGCAACGACCTGCCCGAACCCGGCAGCGATATACAGGGCGCGGTGCACGGCGGCCTCGTCGGCCAGCCCGCGTCGCTGCAGCGGCAGCAGGACCGCAGGCAGCACGCCGCAGCTTCCCGCCGTGGGCGCGGCCACGATGCGCTTCATGCAGGCGTTGCACTCGGCGGTTTTCAGTGCCTCGGCCATGACGTCGGCAAAGTAGCCGTCGGCGTAGAGCACGCCGCGCGCCGCTGCCGCGTTGACCTTGGCCGCGTCGCCGCCCGCAAAGCCGCTCATCGAGCGGTCTGCGCCGCAGTAGCCGTCGCTGGTGGCCTGCATGACTGCCCACAGACGGTGCATCTCGGCCTCGCTTTCGGCGCGGGTCAGGCCGCTTTCGGCCAGATCGCTCTCAAGGATGACCTCATACAGCGGCTTGCCGCTCTCCTTGCAGAGGTCGATCATCTCATGCACGGATGAAAATGCCATCTTTCCCGCCCCCTTACAGATTCAGAATCGTGACCTTGACGATGCCCGGCTGGCTGCCCAGCTGCCCGGCGATCTCGTCCGGGATAGGCTCGTCGCACTCCAGCACCATGACGGCGTAGCCGCCCGCTGTCGAGCGGTAGAGCTGCATCGTGGCGATGTTGACGCCGTGCTGGCTCAAACAGGTGGTTACGGCTGCCACATGGCCGGGCGTGTCCTGGTTGTGGACGATCAGTGTGTTGTGGTCTCCGCCAAAATTCGTCGTGATGCCGTCGATCTGGCAGATGTTGATCCGCCCGCCGCCGATGGACGCGCCGACGACCTCGAGCTTACGGCCCGACGCACCGGTCAGCCGCAGCACCGCCGTGTTGGGGTGTGCGCCGCGCAGGTTTGTGGTGCCGATCTTAAAGTGCAGCCCGGCCTCCTTGGCAATAGAAAAGCTGTGCGGGATGCGGTCATCGTCCGGCTGCATGCCCAGCAGCCCGGCGACAAGCGCCCGGTCCGTGCCGTGGCCGCGCCCCGTGGCGGCAAAGCTGCCGTAAAGCAGGATCTCGGCCTCGGCAGGCTGCTCCCCCAGGAGCCGCCGCGCCGTGCTGCCGATGCGCACCGCACCTGCCGTGTGGCTGCTGGACGGCCCCGTCATGACCGGGCCGAGCACATCAAATAACCGCATAACGGACACCTCACTTATAAAATGGTATAGAATGAGTATAGCGGATTTGGCGCGGGATTGCAAGGCACGGGCAGAAAAGGAAGAAAATGTTAAGAATAACAACACTTCCCTGATGAATTTTTACGTTTATCGGGGAAAGTGTTTGAAAAATGCGGAGAGAGGTTGGAACGGAAGCGTTTTTGTGAGGTAACGAAAATGGCGGGGTGGATGCAGCACAACAGACAAGAACGAAAAAATATACGATGCTGCGTTGCTGGTGGCGTGCGGCGGTTTGTACACAGTAAGGTACACACCAGTGTACACACCCCACACGGTAGCTGGCGTTTTGTGGCGATATATGCAGTGTGCAAAGGGTGATAAAAGTATAAAAAGAATACCGCATATTCAACGCAATAGCGTTAAATATGCGGTATTTGGCGGAGTAAGAGAGATTTGAACTCTTAAAAAACCACGCCAAAGCACCAAACAACCAGCCCATGCGAACATATTACGACTATTCTTGAGCGCTTCCTTTTACAGATGCTTTCCGCATTCTTCCAGTTCTGTGCTACAATTATTGATTGGTGAAATAGTTGTTGAGTATGTCGGCAGCCTCATCGACGGCGCTTGTTTTCGCCTCGGCGTACCAGCGTTGCGTTGTGAGGATGTCGGCGTGGCCCATCAATTCTTTAGCGACCTGGGGGCTGATGCCGCACTGGACCAACGTGCTGGCGAACTCGTGCCGCAACTGATGGGCGGTGAAATCCGGCTCCATGACCGTCTTATACAAGACCTCGCCGGTCTTTGAGGTCTTGCCGGTTTTGTAGCGCTTGCCGCTGTCATGGACGCGCCCGATGGCCGCGCAGTATTGCAGCCAAGCGTTTTGATAACGGCTTTTTGTCATAGGCCGCGCGCCGCCGAACAGAAAAGCGTCGTCGGCCAGATCGTCCAGGCGGGTGCCGAGCGCGTCCTGCAAGGGCTTGAGGATCGGCACTGTGCGATAGGCGTTGTCTGTTTTTAAATCCTCAATTTCCGGGTGGTTGTTGTGCCAAACCACCTGTTTACAGACTTTGATCTCGCCGTCGGCAAGGTCCTTTTTCTGGAGCGCCATGACCTCACCCAGGCGCAAGCCCGCATACATCATTATTGCCGGGCAGAGGCCGAACCCATCCGGGTGTGCTTTGACGTCGGCCACCTCTTGATCCGTGGGAGCGCGCCGTTTTTTTTGGGGTAGGCCCTGGGGCAACTTTAACAGTGTGCAGGGGTTGGTGTCGCCGTGCATCTCCGCGCACCAATACTGCCATATCAGCGACAACACTGACTTTTGCCCGGCGATGCTCTTATAAGCATAGCCCTGGGCGGCCATGTGTGTCAGCTGGCGGTTGATGTCGGTGCTGCTGATCTCACGCATCCCCTGCTGGCCGAACCAATCTTTAGCAACCTCTACTTTGTGGCGGTAGCCCCGGCGGGAGCCATATCTGATTGACGGCTCTTTGACCCGCCAGAAAGCCTCGGCCACATCGCCAAACGGATCTCCTTTTTCCTTGCGGACGGACGCCTCCACAACAGCGGCGTCAATCTTTGCCTGTACCTCTTTGAGAGTGCGGCCATAGAAATGACGCTTTTTCCCGTTGATGATCCGGCAGCGCTCAACCAGGCCGTCGGCGCGCTTTGCTACTTTTGGCATACTGTACAACCTCCACATAGATACACTTTGACAAGCGTGACCGGAGGTGGTACAATACAGATTGTCGGGTCGGTATTGTGTCTCCACGGACACGCTGATCTATAACGTCTACGGTGCGCCAACACCGTGGGCGTTTTTTATTTACGGATAACCTCAACGCCATCAATGGCGAGATTGGAGACATGCCATTGCTCCGCATCGCTGTCATACACAGCCAGGCCGTCAATGGAATGATCCACATAGATGCCGCTATCATTTGCAATCTGGGCGGTGCAGGACGCTGCATAGCTGTCGTTTGCATAGCGAACTTGCCACTCATCCAAATCTGGCCACTTGACATCACCTTTTATATAATTATTTTCTGCCACATATTTCACAGACAGCGCGGCCATTTGTTCCGGTGTGTACTGCTTTTTGGGCTGGATTGACAGGGCAACGAGCAGCACGACCAACAGTGCGGCGACGATGATGCCCAGAACCTTTACTTGTTTTCTGTCCTTTTCTGTCCATGCGGCTGCCATAGTAATCCTCCTCACAGATTGCGGCAGAGACCAACGGCCTTGCCCTCAATGGTGATGTCGTTCATTGCCTCGCCTATGCGGATGATGGTGGGAAAGGCGGGGTTTTCGGCGCGCAGTTCGATGTGATCCTCAAAAATGAACACGCGCTTTAGTGTGGCCTCGCCGTCGATCAGGACGGCGGCGATCTGGCCGTTCTCTACCATCGGCTGGCTGTGTATCGCCACAATGTCGCTGTCCTTAATTTTAGGCTCCATGCTGTCCCCTTGGCAAAGCAACGTAAAGTCGGCGTGCCACGCGCTGGGAACCTCATCATAGGCGTCAATGTTCTCCTCGGCTGTGATAGGCTCCCCACACGCGATCTGCCCGACGCGCGGCACGCGATCACGCTTAGGCAAGGGCTGGAACCCGGCGGGGATGGGAGGTTTATTTTCCGATTCCCACCCCATGAGGTAGGCCGGTGAAGAATTAAGCGCCCGCGCAACTTTCTTTAGTATGTCGGCAGGAACCTTTTCAATATCGCCTTTTTCGTATCGGTAAATTGTCGCTGGGGAAAGATTCACTTTTTCGGCAAGCTGTTCAGCTGACATGCTCAACTCTTTGCGCCGACATTTTATACGTTCACCTGTTGTCATGTTGCGCCTCCTATGTGATAAGAATACACTAATACTTGCAAATTTGCAAGTATATTTCACAAAAAATCTTGCAAATATGCAATAAAACACTTGACTTGCATTATTGCGAGTGCTATTATAATGACAAACCCGCAATAATGCGAGTTCGGAGGTGAGATTACAGATGACTGATAAAATGCAGATGTTGAAACAGAAAATCAGCGCCGCCAATTTGACGGTGGATGAGCTCGCAATCCAAATCGGCATGAACCCCAGCACATTTTACCGCAAAACCAAGAGCGGTGTGGATGCGTTCACCGTTGGCGAGATGCACAGTCTGGTTGACGCATTAAAGCTGTCTGGTAAAGAGGCAAAAGATATTTTTTTAAGTTAATTCTCGCATTTTTGCGAGAAACGGCAATGTGTCCACCCTGGACACAATCAGGAGATGAACCCCGTGAACAACGACGAAAAAAAGCGCCGCGAACGGCGCATTGAATTGGCTAATAATTTAACGCTGGCCGCTGTTGTTATTACAGCAATCATCAATACTGTAGCAGTTATTTTAAAAATAGTGTGATCGTCCCGGTTAAAGCTCCCCAAACAGCAATTGCAAAAGTCACCCATGCCCGGAGCTCCTTCCAATCATAACGGTGGCGCTCCTCGTATGCTTCTGCGGCGGGGTTGGTTAAGGTGACGATGGTTTTCTCATCCATTTCACAATCAGAGAAGTCCAGCATCCCAACTCCGGCATCTTCCTGCAAGGTGAGATAATCCGAGATTCCCGTGGCGGTCAGTATTTCGGGCAGGGTGCGGTATCTCCGCACGGCCTTAAAGATTTTGTACTGATTATCAGTCAATTTACACACGCCCTTTCTGCCCCGATTGTACCACACCGAGCAGGTACAAGCAACAGCGTGTCAACATTGGACACAAGGAGGACTACTATGGCAAGAGAAAAAGACGGCTACCGGGACGCGCTGGAGCGCATCCGGCACGAGGCCGCTGGCGAGATGGTGACAGTGGCCGAGGCCGCGCACATCGTCTACGGCACCGATCCCCAGGCGGCCCGCAAGGTCTGCCGCAATATGCACGGCTGGACCGGCCAGGGCCGTGACAAGCGCATCCCGGCCACCGCGCTGGCGAGGCAAATTTGCTGATGACGACGGAGGATCTGGCCTGGGTACAATCAAGACTTAGGAACTGCACCAACGCCCGCCGCCAGCTGAGAATCTGCGCCGAATGTCTGAGCGTGGCCGAGGACATCCTGCTGGAGCGCCTGGGCTATACAAGCCTTGACACATTCCGCGCGGCGCACCCTCAAAACAAGCAACCCGTCGGCCCGTCTGTTGAGCGCATCTGCAACCCTGTGCCGCCGGAGGTGATGCTGGAAAGCATCCTGTACTACTACGGCGGCGCGCGGATCAGCAGCGTGTGCAGGATGATGGGCTACACTCAGACCGTGACGCCGGAGGCAATCCGGCATAGAGTGTGCAGCTGGAGAAAGAAACACCCGGCGCTTGCCGCCGGTATGCCGCAAAAGCGGCCAAAACCGAAAAAGGAGACCAAGCTCATGAAAATGACCTATGATGAGGCGGGGCTGCCCGCCTACGCCTACGCCCGCAGCCGCTACACTAACAACATCGTCCGCATCGTGCGCGGGGAGCGCGCCCTGTTCGGTGTGGTGGAGCAAGAGGCCGTGGACACACTGAACGAGGCTGCGGGCGTCACCCGCGCCCAGGCCGCTGCCATGTATGGCGGTGTGCTGTGCGGATGGGACAGCCCGATGGCCGACCCCAACAACTACAATGAGGCCGGTGTCTACATCGGCCCGGAAATGGAGGATAAACATGGAGAAGAATGAGACCCCCAAAAACCTCGCCCTGCTGACAGCTGACGAGGTCACGCTCAGCATCCTGGAGGTGGACGCCGAGGGCGTGCGCATCAAGCTGTGGCCGGATGTCAACGCCGTGCGCGCCCATCTGGAGGAGTGCTGTGGCCGGATGCCCGGCGGGCTGAATGGCTACAGCGTGCGGCACTACGTTTGCGGGCGGTATCTGTACTGCGCCGTGGCCCTGGCCGACATCACAAAGGATGCCCCCTGCCCCAGCACCTACCGCGTGAGCAGCGACGCGCCCACCAACGAGGCAGACGGCAGCTTTTTGGCCGCTGCTGCCGCCTGGAGCATCGGCGCGGGGGTGCTGAATCTGCCGCCGCTGCGCATCCCGGCCAGCAAGGTCCACATCGTCCCCCAGGGCAAGCCCGGCACCAACATCATTGAGCGCTACGTTCTGGACGATGCCCTCACCCTGGACGACATCACCTACAACGGTGACGGCAGCGTGGCCTCACTGAGGGTGCGCAAGCGTGATGGGAGCGTGATCACATGGCAAGCCAGCTGATCGCCCATGTGGCAGCCTGGTACATCCCAACGGGCCAGCCCTTAGTCAACGACATGGACGGGCTGACGATTGACGGTGCGTATCGCCTGGAGGCCCAGCGGATGCACGCCGAACTGGAGCGCCGCGCGCGGGGGCAGCCCCTATGCGTGGAGATCGACATCCGCCCGGTGAAGAACAAGCGCACACTGGATCAGAACCGCCTCATGTGGGCGCTGCTGAACAGGCTGGCGCTGGCGTTGAGCGGCGACACCCCCGGCGGGGTGACCGCCGAACAGTGCTATCTGGACTTGCTGGGCGAGTTCGGCGCGGAGGTGGAGACCTGGCGCGTGCCGGTCAAGGCCCTGCCCGCCCTGCGCAACACATACCGCGTTGTGCAGATGGTGGAACTGCTGGACAACGGCTATTGCATGGCCCGCCTCGGCCTGGGCAGCAGCAGCTTTGACCGGCAGCAGATGCACGACTTCCTTGAACGCATCTTTGACCGGCTGGCCGAAGCGGGCGTAGACGACGCCGAGACCACCCAGCAGTACCGGGACTGGAGGCGTGCCGATGAATTGCGTTAAGTGCAACAGCAGCCAGGTGCGCGTCATCGACACCCGCGCCAAGGGAACCCGGCGGATATACCGCCGCCGCGTCTGCATGATGTGCGGCTGCCGCTGGACGACGGTGGAGCTGCCTGTTGGTGATGTGCACCCGGCGGTGGATGCCGTCAACGGACTGGAGGAGCGCTGTGGCAAAAAGTATACTGCAAAGTGATAAAGAGTGCTACCTCTGCCGACGGTTCTACAACCTGCGCACCACGCGCGGCCTGGAGGAGCATCACATCCTATTCGGGCGCGGACGGCGCGAGTTGTCTGAGCGGTACGGCCTCAAGGTCTGGCTGTGCCACAACCATCACAATGAGCCGCCCCTGGGCGTCCATTTTGACCCCGCCGCCCGGCGGGTGTTGGAACAGGCAGCACAATTTGCTTTTGATGAGCTCCATGGCCCCGGCAGCTTTGCCAGAGTGTTCGGAGAAGAAATTTAGGAGGATACTTATGCCCCAGATCGTAAACAAAAAGAGTGTGCTGGAGATGGCGATGGGCGCCATTGCCGAGATCACAGACTACGAGGTGGAACGGGTCGTGGCCAACATCATGGACCCCAACACCAACGCCACGGCCAAGCGCAAGATCACCATCACACTGACCTTTGCACCGGACGACTACCGCCAGCAGATCGGCATGGACGCGCAGGCAAAGACCACCCTCGCGCCGATCCAGCCGGTGCGCACGTCCCTGTGCATTACCAAGGCGCGGGACGGCAGTCTGCTGCTGGCCGAAATGACGCCCCAGGTCCCCGGACAGGTGGACATGGACGGCGATGAAACACCGATGCCCGCAATGGCCCGCGTGGGCCGGGCCGGGTATTAACACACAGAAAGGACAAAACAATGGAAAACAGTTTTTTGAGCGATGCCATTGACCGCATCACCGAGTTGGCGCGACCCTCCGTCATGAAAGTCGATGACATTACATACGCCACGGCCCGCTATTACAAGGTTGACGGCCAGCAGGAAACTCCCGACCCGTATGAGGTTGACACCCTCAACGCCCTGGTTAAGATGATTCACACCGAGGGAACTAAAGCGTATAAGCTGCTGTATGTGCGCGTTGTGTCCCCGACCTGCGTTGAAGTCAGCAGCGGCTACACCCGCACAAGAGACTGCGCCCTCGACAGGGCTACGCTGTACAAGGCCAAGTCTGACGTGCCGGGCATTACCGTCAACCAGGATATGAGCCAGGAACGGGCCATCGTGGAATTGCAGAGCCTGTACGCCGTTACCCCGGACCGCGACTACTTGCTGGCGCTGCTGAGCCGCATTGACGTCAATCAGGGCGTGTCCACTGTGGACAATGGCGTCAGTCAGGAGGTCAGCGTCCGTACCGGCGCGGTGCTGAAAGAGCAGCAGACGGTGAAGCCTATCGTCCACCTGCAGCCCTACCGCACGTTCCTTGAGGTCGAGCAACCCGCCAGCGACTTCCTGCTGCGCTTGAGCAAGTCGGGCTACCCGGCGCTGCACGAGGCTGACGGCGGCGCGTGGAAGCTGGATGCCAAGCGCAACATTGCCGCCTATCTGGGCGAGAAGCTGGCCGACCTGATCGAGAGCGGCAATGTGGTGGTGATGATCTGATGCTGAATATCTGTGCATTGCAGGGCCGCCTGGCCCGGGACCCGGAGCTGCGGCAGACCAACACGGGCAAGCAGGTGGCGACGTTCACCCTGGCCGTTGACCGCGGGCGCAGGGACGCCAACGGCAAGAGCGTGGCGGACTGGATTCCCGTCATTGCATGGGAGCGCGCTGCCGAGTTCGCCTATAAATGGCTCGCTAAGGGCCAGATGGTAGCGGTGGACGGACGGCTCCAGAGCCGCACCTACACAGCCAAGGACGGCACCAACCGCACCGTGCTGGAGGTTGTGGCCAACAACATCAACTTCTGCGGCAGCAAGGCCGACAACGCAGGGACTCTTTCAGCTCCCACTGAGGGGCTCAGAGTGGGCGCGCCCGCACCGGAGTACAGCCGCGGGCCGGGCGACGACTTCGCCATGATCGAGGATGAGGGCGATCTGCCGTTTTAACCGCTGAAAACCGAAAAAGACCTTGCAGGGATGCGCCAAAAAAGGGCGCGGCGCACCCCTGTATTAAGGTCAGCCATTTTTAGGAGCTTGAAGATGGAAACACCGAATTTTTACGCAACGCTCCCCGCCGCTGTGCGGTACGACAAGAACCTAAAGCCCAGCGAAAAGCTATTGTATGCCGAGATCGTAGGACTGACAAACGTAAAAGGCTATTGCTACGCCAGCAACGCCTATTTTGAGAGATTGTATGATGCGAGTACCAGAACAGTGCAGGGATGGTTGAAGCATTTGCAGGATTGCGGCTATATTGAGATCATCCAGGTGGGCGGCGGTGCCGGTGAGCAGCGCGCCGAGCGTCGCATCTGCCCGCTGGTTGGGATGACGATAGCACCGCAGACCCCCGCAAAAATCTGCGCCACCCCCGCAGAAAATTGCGGGGGGACCCCCGCAAAAAAATGCGCAGACCCCCCGCAAAAAAATGCGGGTAGATTATTACAAGATAATATTAATACAAGAGAGATTAACGCGGGCGCGCGGGTGCGCGAGAACGGGGACGTTTTGAGCATCCTCTTGAATGGATTCCCGGACGGATGCGGGGAGCGGTTGCGCCAAGCGCTGAAAGATTTTGCCGCTGCCCGCGCGGCGGGCAAGCATCCGCTGACGGCCAGGGCCGCCAAGCTCGTATGCTCTACCCTGCAACGCCTAGCCGATGAGGCTGGCGTCCGTGACCGCTACGGCTACATGGCCGCCGTGCTGGAGCAGAGCATTCTCCGAGGGTGGGAGGGGCTTTTCCCCCTGAAAGATGATTTTGTGGATAAAGCCCCGACCCAGCGCCCCGCCAACACGGCAGACCGCCCGCGTGAGATCGGGCCGGACACCGACATCACTGATTTTTTGTGAGGCTGAACGATGCAACAAGCAAACCTGACCCGCCAGCAGACAACGCAACGCGCGTTTCTTGGCGCGGCGCTGATGAACCCGGACGGCGCGCGGAATTACGTCACAAGAATGGTCCCGGCTATGTTTGAGGATGGCGTCTGTCACGACATTTTCGCGGCGATCCAGCAGTTGATCTACAGCGGCAGCCCAGTGGACGTCATCACGGTCATTAACACAGCGGCCAACGGACGCCCGGCGGATGATGTGAAAGTGGCCGTCATGCAGATGGCCGAGACCTGCCCCAGCGTCTCTAACATCGGCAGCTATGCAGCACAGATACTTGAGGATCACCGCTACAGGTTGCTGAGCGGAGATCTGATGAAGTGCCTGGCTAAAGATGCGATGGACAGTGACGGCATCTGCCGCCAGCTGCGCCGCACCCTGGCGATGCAGGACGCAATCCTCAGCACTCAGACCGACAGCACGGCCAGAGACTTCGACGCGGTGCTTGATTCCGCCCTGGCCCGCCTGGATGAGCCGGACGACAGCCTAAAACTGGGCTGGCCCGAATTGGACAGGTACGGCGTTTTTGGTCGGCAGCGTGTGTGCGTTGTGGCCGGGCGGCCAGGATGCGGCAAAACCGATTTTTCGCTCAACCTGGCGTCACGGCTCAGCAAGAAATACAAGGTCTACTACTTGACCCTGGAGGAGACCGCTGAGGCGCTGATGGACCGCATCCTGTCCAAAGTGGCGCGGATTGATTCCGGCAAGATCACAAACAAGAATCTGGACCCGCACGAGCGGCAGATTATCGACAACGCCGCCGCCCGGCTCCGGCAGCATCACAACATGATGCTGGACGCGGACAGCAATCTCACCATTGACGGCCTGGAGGCCAAGCTGATCCAGCACAAGCCGGACATCGCCTTTATCGACCACATCGGCCTGTTAAGCCCCACCGACCCCCGGCAGACAGAGTATCAGCGTATCAGCGAGATCACCCGGCGGCTGAAAGTGGCCGCCATGAAAATGGGCATCGTCATCGTGGAGCTGTGCCAGATCAACCGCTCCGGAGTAAAAGGCAATGAGGGCCGATTCTGTAACCTGGAGGACCTGCGCGGCTCCGGCACGATTGAGCAGGACGCCAACAGCGCGATTTTTATGGAGAACCGCAAGTCCGAGGACAGCAAGGAGCTGCGCGGCGAGGACGCCTATCAGGATACCGCCGTTATGTACGCCAAGAACCGCGAGGGGCCGACGGGCGTTGTGTCCATGAGATGGCAGCCCCAATACCATCAATGGCAGCCCGCCCCTAAAGAGGATTTTGAAGAAATCGACCAGATGAACTGGCCGCAATAACACCCGCCGCCCCGGCGGGACAGGAGGATTACTATGATAAGCATTGCAATTATCAACTTGAAAGGCGGCGTCGGGAAATCCGTCACCACCTGCAACCTGGCCGCCGAATTGGCCGCCAAGAGCAAGAGCGTGTTGGTGGTCGATCTGGACAAACAGGGTAACACAAGCAAGTTTTTCGGCGTCTTGGACTACGATAGCCCCAGCATCGCAGAGATTATGCTGGGCGTGTGCCGTGCGCCGGGTGCCGTGGTAGACACCAACCTGGCCGCCGTCAATCTGATTCCCTGTGACATGAGGATGCTGAAAGCAAACCGCATGATCTTGATGGACAACGGCCCGCGCCAATACCATCTGCGCGATGCCCTCAAGGACGTAAGCGCCAACTATGACTACTGCATCATGGACTGCCCGCCAGACCTTGACATGGGCAGCATCAACGCCCTGTGCGCGGCTGACTGGGTCATCATCCCGGTGGACTGTGATGAGTGGGCTTGTGACGGGATGCGGGAAATCATCGACCAGATCGAGCAGGTGCAGATAGACTACAACCCGCGCCTCAAAATCATGGGCGCGCTGCTGACGAAATACCGCCGCACTCGGTACGCGGCAGACGTCATCCACACCATTGCTGAGAAGCTGCCCGGCCTGGCCCTGCTGCCAACGGTCATCCGCTACACCGTGAGGGTCAGCGAGGCCAAGAGCGCACACAAGCCGCTATGCACGTTCAGCCCTGATTGCACGGCAGCGCTGGATTATAAGGCGCTGGCCGAAAAGGTTGAGAGCATCGTGTCCAACGTGGACACAGAGGAGGATTGAACCATGAGCAAGGGATTTTCTATCAACGACATTCTCGGCAGCGGTGCGAAAACCGCCGCCCCGGCGGGTCAGAAAATGCAGGTCGTCATGCTGCCGGCGGCTGACATTGAACCGAACCCGGAAAACAGCATCTACGAGATCGGCGATGTCTCCATGCTGATGGCCGACATTGCCGAGCGAGGATTGCGCAGCCCGCTGGAGGTCCTGCCCGCCCAGAACGGTAAATATATGCTGCTGGCCGGACACCGCCGTTGGACCGCGTGCCAGGCGCTGACGGTTGAGGGCGTGACCGGGTTTGAAGTCCTGCCCTGTGTCATCCACCAAAGCCAGGGCGCGGATGATGACTTGATTGCGCTGATAACCTCCAACGCCACGGCGCGCGAATTGACAGACGGAGAACGGCTCCGGCAGTACATTGCCCTCAAACAGGCGCTTGAGCGCAAAAAGGCGGCGGGCAGCCTGGGAGGGCGCGTCCGTGATGAGATGAGCCGTATCACCGGCGACGGCACCGGCACACTGGGGCGGCTGAATGCCATTGCCAACAACTGCGTGCCGGAGGTTCTGGCGATGGTGGAGCACGGCGAGATCACCATGACGCGGGCCTATGAGTGCAGCAAGCTGTACAAGGTGCAGCAGGTAACATACGCAAAAAACAACTATGCTCCCCTGCCGGAGGCGAGCGATGAGGTACAGAAAGCCGCAATCCTGTATATTGTTGATGAGGGCATGGCCGATCAGCTGAGGGGATTGGATTACGTCCAGTGCTGTGAGTGGAATTATGCGGACGGGGGCAAGTTTGATGCACAGAAAATGCAGACCGTGACGTTGGACATGACTGATAATGTCGCCAACGCTATCCTGCGCATCGCCCCGGCAGGGCGGACATCGTTCACTGTTGAACAGCTGGACCCGGCGGATCAGAACGAGGTCATCGCCAAGAGCTGCATCTATTCATCTCGACTGTACCGCACCGCGCGCAGCCGCTATATCGACAAAAAAGCGCTTGAAAAATATAAGGCCGAGGAGAAAACGAAAAGAAACGCCGAAAAGGCACGGCATGACGCCGCTGAAAAATGGCTCGTACTGGCTCGGCAAGAATTGGCCGACTTCGACAACTGGAAGCTGACGGCCCGCCACAAGGATTTAGGGCTTACGATCCGTGAGCGCAAAATGTTCGACGGCGGGCGGCTCATCATCGCGGTGGATGATATGGGGCGATATGACGGCCCGGTGGATGGGTTCCCGTATCGTGAGTGCTTTTCTGTCCGCCTCGGCCCGGACGGTGAGCGCGCAGGCCGGGACGGAGACATCAATGCGCTGGAATGGTACAAGCGCTGGTACAGCACCGGCGCGGGCATTGAGGGCTACATTGCCGAGGACATCCAGCGGGCCGCGCGGGAGGCGAAAAAGAAATGAACAGCGGATTTTGCGGGATTCCCGGCATGAGCCAGCCGCACCTTGACAGGTGCGAGGGGTGCGCCCACAATAAGGGGCTGTTTAACCTGGATTGTGAGTTGTACTGCTACGGCGTCGAAAAGACGGACGGCGCGGGCATTGTGCTGGAATGTGATGACTTTGAACCATCTCCGGGAGGTGATGCCCAATGACCTATGATGAGTGCATCGTGTGGCTGAACCGCTACCGCGATGCCCGGCGGGTGGAGCCGCGATTGAGGGAACGGCTCCGGGAAGAAAACCGCCGCGCCGACTACGCCCGCGCCCTGCGCCCACCCGGCGGGGCCGGTGAGATTGACAGTGCGCTGCTGAGCATCAACACCCGGCGCGAGAAGCTGGCCGCCCAGCTGACGGACGGCGAGGCCGCCAGGGTGGAGATTGAGAGCGCCATTGCTCAGCTGGAGGATGCCCTAGAGCGCGAGGTCCTACAGATGCGCTACATCGACGGGCGCACCAACCGCCAGATTGCGGCGCGCATGAGGATCACTGAGCGCTATGTGCGCAAGCTCCATCGGCGGGCAATTTTCAAAATTATAAAATTAGTTCCGCCTAGTTCCGCCCCAGTGTGTTAAGCTGAGGGTGTCGGGCAGGTAGGGGCTTGATGCTCGACGGTTTTCTCGTTTGCATAATCCTCCTAAGCGGATAGTCGCCCCACATCGGGGCGGCTATTTTTTTATAACTGGGTTGCAAGGTTGCAGGGTTACGGGTACGCCCGGCGGTTCGATTCCGCCAGCCTGGCCATAGTTAATCTCCTATTTCACAGCTGGCAGCCGGGAAAGACCGGTAACATACCGCACAGTCGCCCGCCCAGTTCCCCGGCGGGATGAACCTTGACAGGTGCAAGACCTGTGTGCGGGTACGCAGTGCCGTTGATGTGGTTAAACTCAGCGGATGACGGACGGCAATAGACCGTCATGCCCGGCGGGCGGGAGAGCCTCACCTACACCGAGACAAAAGAAACTCCGTCTCGCACCGCTGGGCATCTATGATAATTTTACGCCCCGGCGGGTGGAGGTGCAGCGCGTGTCCAGTGTGGACACGCAAACAGTATGCGGGAGTTTGCCAAAGCGTTTTACAAGAGCAAAGCGTGGCAGCGCTGCCGCGATGGGTACGCCGCCAGCGTGGGCGGATTGTGTGAGGATTGTCTGGCTAAGGGGCTGTATCGCCCCGGTGAGATAGTCCACCACATGACAGAGTTGACGCCGGACAACATTAACGATCCGGCGGTCTCGCTGTCATGGTCCAACCTGAGGTTGCTGTGCCGTGACTGTCACGCAAAGCGCCACGGCGCGCGGCGTAGATACCGTGTGGACCCGGCGGGGCGAGTGACGTCGAGGTGGTGACCTCCCCCCGGTCGAAAAAACGAGCGGGGGTGTGGTAGACCGGGCCCCAAAGTTCGGAAAAGCACTGAAAAGAGTGTAAAGGGGGTGTTGTTGTGGGGAGAAAAGCAAAAACTACGCTGATTCAAGAGGAGTACAACAGGATCATGGCGCACTACGCCGACCTGCCTAAAAATCAGATGGCGATTGTGGAGCCGCTGATCCAGAACGCGGCATTTATGAAAATCACACTCGACGATCTGCAAAAATCCATCAACGCCGATGGGTGCAGCGAGGAGTACATGAATGGCGCGAACCAGTACGGCAAAAAAGCCAGCGCCGATCTGCAAGCCTACAACAGCCTCATCAAGAACTACAACACCGTGACCGAGCGCCTGGGCAAGCTGCTGCCCCCGGAAAAGCGTGAGAGCAGACTGGAGCAGCTGGCCCGTGAATAACTACATCTACGAGTATTACCAGAAAATCACGGACGGCACCATCATCGTGGGCCGCTGGATCAAGGTCTGGTACAAGTATGTTGTGGACGGTCTGGAAAAAGGGCTGTTTCACTTTGACCCCAAAAAAGCGCAGAAAGCAATCCGCTTTGTGGAGAATTTCTGCCGGCACCATGAGGGCGCGCTGGCTCCCCAGCTGATTGTGCTGGAGCTATGGCAAAAAGCGCTTTTGTCGGTGCTGTTCGGTGTGATGGATGACACAGATCACCGCCAATTTCGTGAGGTCGTAGTCATCATCGCCCGAAAAAACGGCAAGACGCTGCTGGCCGCCGCCATTGCTGCCTATTGCAGTTTTTTGGACGGCGAGTATGGTGGGCGCATCTACTTTGCTGCGCCTAAGCTGGAGCAAGCGGGGCTGTGCTACGATGCCTATTATCAGATGCTCAGCAAGGACCCAGAGCTGAGCCAGCTGAGCAAGAAACGGCGCACAGACATCTACATTGCGAACAGCAACACGAGTGCCAAGCCGCTGGCGTTTTCCGCCAAAAAGTCGGACGGCCTCAACGTCAGCCTGTGCGTGGCCGATGAGGTCGCCAGCTGGCCCGGCGACGCGGGGCTGAAATTTTACGAGGTCATCAAGTCGAGTTTTGGCGCGCGCACACAACCCATGCTGCTGGCAATCAGCACGGCAGGCTATGTGAATGAGGGCATTTATGATGAACTGATAAAGCGCGCCACCCGGTTCCTGTTGGGCGATTCCAAAGAGATGCGCCTTGCACCGTTTCTTTACATGATCGACGATCCTGCCAAGTGGAGCGATATTAACGAATTGGCTAAAGCCAACCCCAATCTGGGCGTGAGTATCAGCGTCAGCTACCTGCTGGAGGAGATCGCCATTGCTGAGGGCAGTTTGTCCAAGCGGGCCGAGTTTTTAACAAAATACTGCAACATCAAGCAAAACTCTAGCCTTGCCTGGTTGTCCGCCGATGTTGTAGAGCGGGCCTGTGGCACGCACATCGACCCGGCTGACTTCAAGAACTGCTACTGCGTGGGTGGCATTGACCTGAGCCGCACAACCGACTTGACCGCCTGCGTGGCGATTATTGAGAAAGACGCCCGGCTGAACGTGCTGGCGCATTTCTTCCTCCCCGCCGAGAAGCTGCAAGAGGCTACCGAGCGGGACGGTCTGCCCTATGCAGCGTATGTGCAGCGCGGCATCCTAACGCTGAGCGGTGATAACTTTGTCGACTATCGCGATTGTTATAACTGGTTTAAGATGCTGATAGAGCAGTATAAAATCTATCCTTTGCAGGTCGGCTATGACCGATACACGGCCCAGTATCTTGTGCAGGATATGAAGCAATACGGATTCCACATGGACGATGTATTCCAGGGGTTCAACCTGACGCCGGTGATCCGAGAAGTTGAGGGGCTGCTGAAAGACGGCACCATCAACATCGGAGACAACGATCTGTTAAAAGTGCATCTGCTGAACACGGCGCTGAAAGTCGAAAACGACAGCGGCAGATGCAAACTCGTGAAGATGAGCGCCGCCGACCACATTGACGGCTGCGCCGCGCTCATGGATGGGATGACGGTGCGGCAGAAATGGTGCGCCGAGATCGGCGGCCAGTTAAAGAACGCGGGGTGATGAGCATGGGACTGTTTCAATCAATTTTCGGGAAGATAGCCGCCAAGAGCCTCGCGTCTGGATTCTGGACGACGCTGGACGGCTACACGCCCAGCTTTTTGAGCTGGGGTGGCGAGTTGTATGAGAGCGAGATCGTGCGCGCCGCGATCCACGCCACGGCCACCCACGCCAGCAAGCTGAGCGTCACCGTGCAGGGACCGGCAAACCCGAAATTGCAGACCCGCCTCCGGCAGGGGCCGAATGAGTGGCAGACATGGGGTCAATTCCTGTACAGACTTTGCACAATCCTGGAGGTGCAAAACACCGCCTTTATTGTGCCGGTCATCAATGAGTTTGGTGAGACAGTTGGCATGTTCCCCGTGCTGCCGTCCAGCTGTGAAATCGTGCAGTATGGGGCCGCGCCCTGGCTGCGCTACACATTCCGCAGCGGCCAGACCGCCGCCATTGAAATGGCGCGGTGCGGCATTATGACAAAATTCCAGTACAAAAGCGACATCTTCGGCGAGAACAACCACGCGCTGACGCCCACGATGGATCTGGTAAACCTGCAAAACCAAGGCATTGCCGAGGCCGTTAAAAACGGCGCGACCTTCCGCTTTGCCGCCAAGATGAACAACTTCTCCAGCGATGAGGATTTGAAAAAAGAGCGTAAGCGATTCAGTCGGGAAAACCTGCAAGGCGAGGGCGGCGGCATTCTGCTGTTCCCCAACACCTACACGGACATCAAGCAACTGGAGGCTAAGCCCTATGTTGTGGCCGCCGATGAGATGGAGCGCATCAACACCAATGTGTTCAACTACTTCGGCACCAACGAGGACGTGCTGCAAAACCGCGCCTACGGCGACGCCTGGAGCGCGTTCTATGAGGGTAAAATCGAGCCGTTTTCCATCCAGTTCAGCGATGTCGCCACAAAAATGTTGTTTACCGAGCGCGAACGCGCGGGCGGCACACTGCTGATAGCGACAGCCAACCGGCTGCAATACATGAGCAACACCGAAAAACTGAACGTATCGGCCCAGATGGCGGATCGCGGCATTATGAACCGCGATGAGATACGCGAAATTTGGAACTTGCCGCCCCTGCCGGACGGCCAGGGGCAGGCGTACACGATACGCGGCGAATATTACCTGCTGGGCAGTGACGGCAGCGTGACTAAGAAAGGAGACGACCTTACCAGTGGAAAATCATGACAAACTTCTGAAAAAACTGAACAACGGCCGGGAATACCGCGCCATGCGGCTGGAGGTCCGAACCGCTGACCCCGCCGCGCCGGACTCCAAGCAGGGAGTGGAGGGCTACGCCTGTACGTTCAACCAGCCCTATTTGCTGTATGAGTACAGGGGCGACAGCGGCACCTGCTACCGCATCATGGAGCAGATCGACCCGCACGCTTTTGATGACTGCGACATGGATGACGTCATCATGCAGTACGACCATGAGGGCCGCGTCTTTGCCCGAACCAAAAACGGCACGTTAGCCCTGGCCGCTGACAGCGCCGGTCTGAAAGTGACTGCAGATCTGGGCGGCACCGAGATCGGGCGGCAGCTGTTTGCCGAAATCAAGGGCGGCTACACCGATAAGATGTCGTTTGGCTTTACAGTGGCCGAGGATAAGCGCGAGACTACCCGTGACCTGGAAAACAACACCATGACCGTGAACCGCACGATCACCAAAATCAAGAAACTGTACGATGTGAGCGCCGTGAGCCTCCCGGCCAACGACGCCACGTCGATCAGCGCCCGAAAATTCCTTGACGGAGAGATCGAGAGAATTAAAGCGGAGAGACTGCAAAGGGCGGATACCGCAACAAAGATCAAACTGAAACTTTTGGGAGTGTAACCATGAAAAAGAAAACCAGTGAAATGACTATTGCAGAGCTGCGCACCCGCGCCGCTGAGATCCGCACCGAGGTCAACGCCGAGGGTGCCGACCTGGACGCCTTGGAGGCCGAGGCCGATGAGATCAGCCAGCGCATCGCGCAGTATGAGACCGAGCAGCGCCGCCTCGGCATTGCCGCCAAGGTTGCGGACGGTGCCGGTGCGCCCCAGGACAACCCCACCGCCCACACCGATGCCCAGACCCGCGCCCAGCAGTTCAAAGAGAACCGCCGCGCCGTCCTGGGCGTGGAGGAGACCCGCGCCGTCCTGGTGAGCGGCGGTAAGCTGGCAACCCCCACCGAGGTCAACACCGAAATTCAGGACCGCGTTGGTGTCGGCGTCTCCAGCATCATTGATATGGTGTGGGTCGATGACTGCTCCGGTATGTCCACCGACCGCATCCCCTACGTCAAGCAGGATGCCGACGCTGCCGCCGATCAGACCGAGGGTGCTGCCGCCACCTCCAAAGAGGCCACCTATGACTACATCGACATCACGCCCAAGTCGGAGGCGGTTCTGAGCCAGATCAGCAAGCAGGCCAAGAAGCAGACCCCCGTGAACTACTTCGCCAAGTGCCGCGCTCAGGCCCTGCTCAGCTTGCGCAAGAAAGCATCCGTCATTGTGACCGATGCGCTGAAAGCCAGCAAGCTCGTGGACAGCATTGACGCCACGCTGGACAGCACCAAGAAAGGCGTCATCAACGAGAAAACCCTGCGCAATCTGACGCTGAACTACGGCGGCGATGAGGCCGTTGAGGGCGAGGCCGTTCTGTTCCTGAACAAGAAAGACCTGGTTGCGTTTGGCGATGTGCGCGGCACCAACGAGAAAAAGGCCGTCTACGAGATCACCCCGGATTCTGCCAATCCCAACACCGGCATCATCAAGGAGGGCGGCCTGAGCGTGCGCTACTGCCTCAATAAGAACCTGGCTGCCTGTGCCGGTACGGCCCAGACCGCCAAGGCACAGCCCACCATGTTCTATGGTGTGCCGCGCTGCCTCAAGCTGGACCTGTTCAGTGACTACGAGATCGCCGTCTCCGATGACTTCGCTTTTGACAAGCTGCTGTCCACGATCCGCGGCGATGTGGAGATGGGCGCGGATGTGGTCGTCCCCGGCGGCTTTGTGGCGCTGACTATCCCGGCCAGCGCTTGATAGGAGGCTGTGACCTATGGCAGACAACGACCTGCTCCACCGCGTCAAACACGCGATGCGCCGCCCAAACATGACGGAAGACATGGAACAGGAACTGAGCGACCTGGTTGACGCGGCTCTTGCCGAGTTAAAGGCGGCGGGCGTGTCCAATGTGGACACACAGGATCCGTTGATCCGCCGCGCGGTTATCACTTACTGCCGGACAAATTTCTGGCCGGGCGATGATTACGACAAACTAAAGGCGTCCTATGATGAGCAAAAGGCACAGCTTATGACGGCGACCGGCTACACAGACTGGGGCCAGACGCTTTAGTTTTGTGATGTACCGCCGGAGCGCCAGCGCCCCGGCGGTACATTTTTTAGGAGCTACCATGTACTGGATGGAACAGATCACCCTACTGAAAGACGAACCCAAGAAAGAGCAGGGCGTGCTTACACACAACTACATCCCTGTGTGCACCGTTTACGGTGAGCAAAAATCCGTGAAATGGGGCGAGTTTTTCGCCGCCGAAAGCGCAGGGACAACGCTGAGTGCGGTGTTTATCTTGCACGCTGATGAGTACACCGGTGAGCGGGTCGTGGAGTGGAACGGCAAGCGGTACAGCGTCCAGCGCGCCTACCTGACCGGCGATAAGGTGGAGCTGACATGCAGCGACCTGGCCCAGCCTAAAGGGGGACCGCCGTGAGGATGAATTTAATGTGGAGCGATGAGGTCACGGAGCAGCTGACAAAGCTCGCTGATCTGGACTCCATTGCGCCGGAAATGCTGAAAAGCGCCGCGCCCATCGCGGTGGATGCGCTGAAACAGCAAGTCGGGAAACACAAAAGCAACCGCGCCAACAAGCACCTGGCCGACAGCGTCCGCGCCGGAAAGCCCAAAAAGCGGAAAAGGGGCGGCTATGGGCTGGATGTGAGCTTTAGCGGTTACGACAGCGGGCATGGCTCCAGCCCAAGCTATCCGAATAAGGTTGCCCAGATGCAGAAAGCCGTGGCGTTGGAGTACGGCACCGCAAAAGAACCCGCACAGCCCTTTTTGAACCGCGCCGCAAACAGCTGCGAAGATGCTGTCAGCACCGTGATGCAGGATGTTTTGCGGAAGAGAGGTAAGCTATGACCATGATTGATGCGGCCCTGGCCGCACTGGAAACTGTGTGCAGCAACGTTTCGTTTGTAAAAAATGAAGATGATCCGCTGCCGGACAGTTATGTGGTGCTGAGCGTTCTGGATGACACGCCGGAGGTATACGCCGGAGACCTGGACGAACAGCAGCGCTTGCAGGTGCGAGCCGCCTGGTATACAAGAGACCTGCCCCAGCCCTGCGCCCGCAAAATGCGCTGTGCTTTGCGTAATGCCGGTTTTATCATCGGCTCCACCGAGTACGGCTATGATAACGACACAAAACACTTTATCGCATACGTCGAGGCCGAGACCGATGACGGGTGTGATTGGAACGAAAGAGAGGCACAATAATGGCTTATATCGGACTTCCCTACTATGGCTATTGCCCAATTACTGTAGCGACCAACGCGGATGGTTCTGAGACGGAAAGCCTCGGCAATGGCAAGATCACGCGCGCTGTCGTGAGCTATGGCGGCGAAAACGACAGCGACAGCAGCGAGCTGTGGGCCGGTGACCGCCGCGAGCAGCGCGATGCAGGAGCGCCCAGCGCGAAGCTGACCATTGATCGCAGCTACCTGAGTCTGGCGGATGAGGCTGAACTGTGCGGCCACCACTATGATGAGAGCACAAAGACGCTTGAGCGCAAAGAGGGCGATACGCCTGCTCTTGTGCGTGTTGCGGCGCTTGGCAAGCTGAAAAAACCTGACCGCAAGCTTGCGTATCGCCTGGTGGGCTATTACCGCGTGAGCTTTGACCCTGTGGATGACAACCTCAGCACTGCCTCCAAGAGCACAAGTTACAGTACGACCAAGCTGGCAGGATCCGCGGAGTGCAACAGTGATGGGAATTTTGTGAAAAAGCAGGAGTTTGATGGGTACGAAGAGGCCCTTGCCGCACTGAAAACATTCTTGAACATCAAGGAGTGAGGATCATGGTGGAGATTACGCTGCGCGGACGCAAGTACCCGGCACTGTTCGACCTGCAAAACGTCAAGGAGTTGCAGGAACACTACGAGGATTTGAGCGCCATTGTCGAAAAGTTGAACGACCCGGAGGAGGCCGCCTATATCGTTTGGCTGCTGATCCGCGAAGGTGTCGAGCTTGACAATGAGGAGCATCACCGGGATAATGAGGCCCCCAGCCTGGCAACGGTTAAAAAGCTCATCTCCTTTGGCGATCTGCAAGGCGGTTTGGTCGCCGGTGTAGAAGAAGCCTTTATGGAGTTTTACGGAAAAAACGGGTCAGGCCGTCAAGCGTTACAGGCGATGAGGACGATGCTGAGCGAATCTGGGTTGATGACGTCCCCGAACGGCACTTTGACGGCGAACGAGTGATCAATTTTGCAAGGCTCCAATATATCGCGGTTGGTCTGCTGGGGTATTCCCGGCGCGAAACACGGTTTTTGAGCTTGAATGAACTGCTTGAGCAGTTTACCGAATATTGCGCCATGAATGGCATTGAAATTCCGCAAGAGAGGGGGTTGGCAGATGTCGCTACCTAGAGCGGGCGTGAGCCTGGTTGTTGAAAACGACAAAGCGTTTAAGGATGCGCTGAGCGAGGTGAACGCTGGCTTGAAAGTCAACAAGCAGCAGATGCAACTTGTGACGGAGCAGACCAAAGAGATGGACGACCGACAGGCCGCCCTAAAACAGCGGTGCGAGACCGTGCAGCAGACGCTCCAAAGCTACCGCGACAAGGTTGAGGTATTGCAGCAAGCCTACGAAAACTCGGCCAAGCGCGAGGGAGAGGCCAGCAAGGTCACGATGCAGTGGAAAGCCAGCCTCATCAGCGCGCAGACCGAGGTTGCCAAGCAGGAAAATTTATTAAAGAGCCTGAATGACCAGCAGGAACAAACCGGCAAGACCATGACCAGCCTGGCCGATGTGGTCAATGGTTTGGCCAACGCTCTGGGAATCACGCTGCCGCCCGGCGTACAGGCTGCCGTTGACAAGCTGGGGCAGTTTTCCGCCAGCGGAGCGGCGGCTGTGACAGTGGTTGGCGGTCTGGTCGGCGCGCTTGCGAAATCCACAATGGACATGAGCAAGACGGCGGACGACCTGCTGACGCTGTCCACGCAGACTAGTTTGACCACCGATCAGCTGCAAGAGTTTGAGTATGCCAGCGAGCTTGTGGACGTCAGCACCGACACGCTGCGCGGCAGCCTGGTAAAGCTGACCAACAATATGCAGACGGCGGCTACCGGGACAGGCTCCGCAGCAGAGGCGTTTAAAAAACTGCATGTAAAAGTATCGGACAGCAGCGGGAAGCTCAAGGACAACTATGAGGTGTTTTTGAAAACCATTGATGCCCTGGGCAAGATGAAAAACGAGACCGAGCGCGATGCGCTGGCTATGGACATCTTTGGCAGGTCTGCTACCGATCTAAACCCGCTGATCGAGGCGGGCAGCGGCAGACTGAAGGAGCTTGCGGAGCAGGCACACGAGGTTGGCTACGTTGTCGATAATGAAATGCTGCAGAGCTTTGGTGAGCTGGATGATGCGATGCAGAAGCTGGACAAGCAAGGCGATGCTGTAAAACGCAGCTTCGCGGAAGCGCTGCTGCCCATCATTACAGCGTTTGCCGAGGCCCTGAACGCTATCCCAACGCCGGTGCTGACGGCAGTTATCTCTATTACCAGCATCGCCACAGTAGTGCTGCTTGTGGTGAAGGCCATTAAAGAATTGCAGGGGCCGGCTGGAACCGTGAAAAGCATGATCGGCAGCGTTATGAGCTATATGGATCCGCTGTATATAAAAATCATGCTGATCGTTGCCGGCATTACTGCGCTGGTGGCTGTTATCGCTGTCCTGATCGGCAAAGGAAACGAAATCAACAGCGCCATGAGCGGCATATCCTCGGCTACAACGGGGACAATGCGCACCGCCAACAGCAAGGTGCCGCAGTACGCCACCGGCACGCGCAGCGCGCACGGCGGTCTGGCGCTTGTGGGCGAAAACGGGCCGGAGCTGGTCAATCTGCGAGGAGGCGAGCGTATCTACAACAACAGCCAGACGCGCGGACTTCTGGGCGGCAGCAATATCAGTATCGGGCAGATAACCATTGACGCCAAGAATGTCAAGGAATTTAACGATATTGTGGCCATTGCAAAAAATGAAGCCATGAGCATGAGACAGGGGGCGGTGACGTGAAATCGCACAGCTGGAGCACGAGAAACTTTGCGGCAAACAACAGGGTCCCCAATGCCAACTACCAAGCATACAGATGCTCGTGGCTATTCAGCACTGGGATGGGGAACACAAGCCGGTATATTGGGAGCTTGAGCGTCCGTGTCCCCGCATACGGAAATGGCAGCCGAAGAGTCAGGCTGGTTGGATATGCACTTGCCAACAGCGCAGGTTCGAGCTATCACAGCAGCCAGAACAGCGTTTGCGAGCAGAGCAATTTTTCTTACGGAAATTGCTCGTTTTCATTTGACGCGTTCACTCAGAAAAACAAAAAAGAAATTTTAGCTTACGGCATATATGTGAATGCCGAGAGCGGATACAATAACGTTGGTGATAGCCGCAGCGATACGGTGATCAACTGTGTAAGCTACCAAGGTGTCATCACGCCGACGGGCACAGCCTGGACCAGCGGAACGGTGGCGCGATACACAAAGTACCGTTTGCAGTGGACGACTAACGCAGAAGATGACTTTGAGCGCAGCAACTCCACCTGCCAGATCGTTATTACGGACCAGGACGGCGGAAACGGCCAGACAATCAGCCTGAGCAATGGCGCAACGTCCTACGATCTGGATACTACCGCATGGTCAAGCGGCAGCGGCATCCGCTGGCGGGTGCGAGTAGGGGCTTATGGATCCGGTACGGTGACGGAGAGCCCTACCTACTCCCTGTCACTTGCCGACCCCAGCGCCAAGGTGGACGACCTGCGCCCTACCAGCAAGACGTATTACGGCTTTGACGCCACGTTTAGCTGGGCTTTTGTCGGCAGTATCGCCAGTGGCTCTATCAGCGGTGCGCTGCAGCAGGCATCTGCTGTGCTTCAGTACCGCACGGATAATATGGCCGACCCTGCGCAGTTTGCCAGCGTCGGCAACGACACGACCCACGTGACCGTCAACTGCGGCGTACTGCCCATTGGCAGCTACCAGTGGCGCGTTATAGCGCGGAGTACCGTGGGAACCACGCACACATCCGGCTGGGTGCAGGTGACCAACGTTGAGGTGCCAGTGTCCGTCAAGGGCACGACCCCTGCAGCGGGAGCATCTGCGCCACGGGCAGTTGACAACCGATTCAGCTGGGTTTTTAGCGTTGACAGTGATGACAGGCCCGGCGACGTCACGCAGCAGAGTGCGACACTTTACTACAAGGCCAACAACGAGAGCGCGTGGCACACCGCCGCCGTGAGCGGATCGCAGCAGTATGCAGACGTCCCGGCAAACACATTTGCCGAGGGATGCACAACACTGGATTGGTATGTTGAGGCGGTTGCCAACACCGGCTCAAAGGTTATCAGCGATACGATCAGTGTGTCCACATTGGATGCGCTGAGCACACCTGTAGCAGTGAGCCCCGCGGGCGAGTACATGGATGACACTGTCCAGGGCATTACGTTTGTGTGGCAGCACGCGAACGTGACAGGTACGGCTCAAACCGGGTGGGAGCTGAGCTACTCTACCGACAGCGGCGCGTCCTATCTTGTGCTGGCCAACGCGGACAATGCAGATAAGAGCTACCAGGCAGCTGCCGGCACATTTTCCAGCGGCGTTATTTACTGGCGCGTGCGCACCAAAAACACAGACGGCGTGTTTGGCAACTATTCCGGCGCGGCGATTTTTGCAATCCGCCGCGCGCCGAAAGCCCCGGTCATCTCCTACTATGATAACAAACCGCTTGCAAAAATGCGCTGGCAGGCGCAGGAGCAGGACGGCTATGAGATCGCAGTGGATGGAGTGAGCCTGGGCGTGCACTACGGCACGGGCAAAGAGTGGCAGTCTGACGCTGTGCTGGCGGACGGAAAGCATACTCTGTCTGTCCGCATCTACAACACTTACGGGGACGCGTCCCCGTGGGCCAGTTGCGAGATCAAAGTCAAGAATCAGCCTGGTGACCCGGTGATCTGCAACGCAGAGAGCTGCTGGGGAGAGGTACGGCTGCATTGGGGCGGAGATAAAGCGTACATCCTGCGGGACGGTGAACTGATCGCCAAGGCGGATAGAGGACTGTACACAGACCGCACCGGCGTGCTGGATCACCGGTACGTGATCCGCATTTTTGATGCGGACGGCTACTATACGGACAGCGCGCCGGTCACAGCTGCGCCCAGTGTGCCCTATGCCGCAATCGGACCGCTCAACGGCAGCTGGTGGCTGGCGCTGAAATATGCAACCAGCTACCAGAATTACACAAAAAGCACAAGCCTTAACGGCAGTTACCAGCAGTACTGGGGTCAAGAGCTCCCGGTCTGGCATGATGCAGGCAACCGAGTGGTGACACATACTATTGCTCACGCATGTAGGAGCGCGGATGAACTGGCTAAACTGCGCAGCTTAGCCGGACAGCAGGTCGTATATAAGGACAGAGCCGGGCATCTGGCGATTGGCGTTTTTAAGGATTTGCAGGAAGGCCGCGACCACGGCTGCACGCCGTTGAGCTTGAGCATAACCGAGATACAGCGGGAGGCGGTCAAGTATGATCCGGTATGAGTTTGTCGCCATCCGCAGCGGTGCACCCTACCGCGTGCTGCAGGTGCCTGCTGACTGCACCCCGCAAATCCGCTTTACGGGCAGCGCCGAGGTCAAAAGCACCGTCACACTGACCGTGGAGCCGGACGAGGACGTCAACTGGCTGACGGACATGCTGAGTGTTGTGCGCGTGGATAACGCTGACCGAACGCCACTGGGGTTGTTTTGTGTTACGACGTGCCCTGCCAGCGTGGACGAATACGGCCACAAAACGCAGGAACTGACCGGGTACGACCAGGGCTATGCCCTGCGCAATCTGAGTGTGCTGGAGCGCACCCTAATGATCCGCGCCGGGACGCGATACACCACGGCGATCCGCGAGCAGCTGCTGGCGGCTGGCGTCAACGTGGTCAGCATCATCGACATAGACGATGTGCTGATGACAGACCATGAATGGGAGATCGGCACAACGCGGTACGCAGTCGTGTCCGCTTTGCTTGCCGAGATCAATTACCGGGACATTTATTTTGACGGCAGCGGCGTTGCCGTGGCAGAGCCCTGGGAGCCAGCGTCCATCAATAACCGCACGCACCGCTACGGAGCCGATGAGGCGACCCTGCTGCGCATCCCCATGAGTGTTGAGGCAGACACATTCAATGCGGCCAATGTTTTCGTGGACATCGTGAGCAGTGCGGATCTGGGTCAAGAGCTGCGCGCCGTGGCTGAGAACGTCAACCCCACAAGCCCGCTGAGCATCATGCGGCGAGGGCGTCGCATCGTGAGCGTGGAGACGGTAGAGGGAATCGCGTCGCAGGCTGCGCTTGAAACGCATGTGAAGAACAGGATGCTGCTGAGCATGATGGGGGCCGCAAATTATACGTTTACATCCTGCGGGGACACAGAGCAGCCTCACAGGTTAAATGACAGCATACTAATGATGCGCGACGGCATCGGCCTGCTGGAGGAACAGGAGTGGACACTTGACTGTGCCCCCGGCGGCCAGATGACGCACACGGCAAAGAAGGTGTTTTACAGCATTGATTGAGAATTACCAACAGCGGAAAGCGCTTGAGACGACCGCCAAGAGCGGAAATATTGCAACCGTGAGTGCCATTTACAGCGACGGGATCGCGCTGATCCTGCCGGGCGATACCACGGCGGCAGAAAAGCATTACCCATACAATGCCGCTATCACATTTTCAGCCGGTCAGCGGGTTCACATAGCCAGAGAATCCGGCACGATCATTGTGGAATATCCCATCGGCGGGAACGGCAGCTAATAGGAGGTGGCCACTATAAAAACCATTGTGTTGATGAATTATGACGTTGTCGTTGACAACCGTTACTCGGTCACGCCCAGCATTGAGCTGGGAACCAAGGACAGCTACGGCATCGAGAATATCCGCATCGTCCAGGGCGATGGATGGAGCGGTCTGGAGACTTTGGCTGTGTTCCACGCGCCCGGTGGGTCTGCGACCAAGAAGACGGTTGGCGCGGACGGCGTGCTGGAGGTCCCTGCGGAGGCGACGGCAGACAAGGCTGGCCGCGGCAAGATCGTGTTTTTAGGCCTTGCGGACGGCGTGCAGCGTATCTCAGTCGATCTCCCCTACTCCATCCGGGATCACGCGGACATCGACGGCGATAATCCGGGCACGCCTACGCCGGATGTGGTGCAGCAGATTTTGGAGAACTCCAACAACGCGGTACGGGTGGCGCAGGCCGCCAAGGATGCCGCGGAAAACGCGCACCGGGCCGCTGAGGATGCGGCCATCAAGGCCGGCGAGGAGGCGGGCGGTGCAGCTGCCAGCGCTGCGGCTGCTGCGGCCAGTGCAGATACCGCAAACGCGGCCAAGAATGCAGCTGCGGAGTCTGCAGGCGCGGCGGCGGAGTCCGAGGACAACGCTGAGGCCGCGGCAACCGCTGCCGGGGAGTCGCAGGACGCGGCAGCGCAGTCTGCGCAGAGCGCAGCGGCCTCTGCTGCGGCTGCCGCCAAGGATGCCGGAAGCATTGGCGAGGCTGCCGCCAAGGCCACGCGGGAGGCCGCTGCCGCTGCCGGCTCTGCCACGGCGTCAAAGGAAAGCGCTGCAGCGGCTGCTGCATCCGCCACGAAGGCGGGGCAGTCTGCCGGCACGGCCACGGAACAGGCAAGCGCAGCGGAAAGTGCGCGGGCCGCTGCCGAGAGCGCCAGCGCGAGCGCATCCGCGAGTGCAAAAAGCGCTGCCGATGCCGCTAAAACCGCCGGCGATGCGGCGACAAAGGTCATCAAAGAGGGCGTGGCCGAGAAGCTGACCGAGATGCAGGGCATCCAGGAGGATGTCAAGGCCCGCCAGCAGGATGTGACCGAGAAGCAGGCCGATGTCACCGCCAATGTGGAGCTGGCGCGGCAGGCCGCGCTGAGCAACGGCTATATGCAGATGGGCGTTGACCCCGACACGGGTCACCTGATGTACACGCGCACGACCAATCTGAAAGATAAGATTGATTTTGCTATTGTCAATGACACGAATTTGGAGGTACAGATTCATGGCTGATAGTTCTGTTTTTACCACCGATCTGGGCGCTGTGACCGCCTACGCCGATGCCAAGGCGCACGGCTACACCGGCACCCGTGAGGAGTTCGCCACGCTGCTGGCGAACGCGGGCAACAACCTGGCCGAGGCGAACGCGGCCAAGACCGCCGCCCAGGCCAGCGCCACGCAGGCGGGCCAGAGCGCTACTGCTGCCGCTGCATCGGCCAAGGCCGCCGCGTCTGCCGTGGGTGCTACGTTCTACGGCGTGGAGTTCACCGGCAGCCCCTCGGCAGGGACGCGGACGGGGGCGGCTGCGGAGTTTGTGTTTACCCCTGGCACCGATACCAGCGCAGGACAAAACGACTTTGACGGCGTCTATCCTTGGGCGGGCATGCGGCGCTGCTGCTGCACGCTGAACGCGGACGGCACGGTCACGGTCAACGCCTACAAGGGCCAGCCCGGCTACATTGAGGATGGCACCAACGGCGAGGTGCTGGTTGAGGTGCCGCTGTTCTATGTCTCCGGCATGCTGGATGTAAATCCGCGCGTGTCGGCTGTGCCGATGCCGGGATTCCGCGCACCGCGGAAGTTCCGCAACAGCGACGGCTCCCTCAAACAGCGGTGCTACTTGCCCGCGTTCCCTGGCTCCATCGGCAGCGACGGCAAGCTGCACAGCATTGCGGGCGTTGTCTCCACCGGCAACAAGACGATCTCGCAGTTCTTGGCTGCGGCTCGGCTGTGGGGTGAGACCTACAGCATCGGCACAAGCGCCGATTTTGAGGTACTGGCCTACTTGATGATCGTGGCCTACGGCACCCGCAACGTACAGGCAAAGATGCGCGGCGTCTCCAACCTGTACACCACCAACATCGCCGTGGCCGGCGCGCTGACCTCCGAGGCCGCCGTTATCGTTGCCAAGGGTGTGCTGGAGGTCGGCATGGTCATCTCCATCGGCACTGGCAGTGAGAACGAGAGCGTCGCAAATCGGCGCATCGTGACGGCCATCGAGGCCATTGAGGGCGATACTGCCAATGTGAAGGCCAGCTTTACCGGCGAGGCTGTGACCACGACCACCGACCACAAAATCTGGCGCATCATGCAGTCTACCGGCACGGCCAACAGCGTCATCTCGACCTGCGGCAGCCCTGTGAGCAACACGGACGGCAGGCACAGCTTTGTGTTCTACGGCGTGGAGAACCCGCTGTATGGCAACCAGTGGCGCTTTGAGTGCGACTGGAAACTGATTAACGGAGTCCCCTACTACTGCGACGATCCGACTAAGTATCAGTGGAGCAGCGCCAACGACTACATCAAGCTGGATACGCTGACCCTGCCCGGTGAGGGCTGGGCCAAGAACCTGCAGGCGGATGAGCGCGTTCCCCAGTTGCAAATCACCAAAGAGGTCGGCGGCAGTTCGTCCACCTTTCTGGCCGACTATTTCTACATCAACAAGAGCGGCACCCGTGTCGTTCTGCGCGGTGCGTACTCCAGAGACGGTGACTACGCGGGCGCATTCCACCTCACCCTCCGCAGCGACGCTTCGTTGCTCGGGTGGACCAGCTCGGCGGACCTTTCTATCCCCGGTTAAGCGGGGGCGCGGGGGCAGCAAAGCCCCCGCAACTGTACGACATTGACATTATCCGGGACAGGCTAACGATCTCATCATTCCCGTATCGTTCTGCGCGGTGCGAACTCCAGAAACGGTGACAACGCGGGCGCATTCAACCTCAACCTCAACAGCGACGCTTCGTTGCTCTGGTGGAACAGCTCGGCGGACCTTTCTTTGGCTGCAATCCTTGCGGATTGTAGGCGACCTTTACAGCGAGGTCGGGATGCCTTAGCCCTAGCTAAAAATTGGCCCATCCGGCAGCCCTAGTAGACGCGCCAGCGGACGAACCGGCTGTAGGCCAAAGAAAGACTATAAAATGCCTAAACGCATTGGAAATTTACTGCCGGTCATGACAGACCGGGAATTTATACGGAGGTGTATGGTAGACCATGCGAAGAAGAGGATGCGCGACCCTACCACGCTGCCCGCCCTGACGCATATCGAGACGTGCATTGACAAGGTGCAGCACTGGGTACGATACGGCGGTTGGCGGCCCAGCGAACCGATACACACCCAGCACTATGAGCCGAGCAACGGCAAGCTGCGGGATATTGACTATGTGCCGTACTGGCCGGACGGGGTCATGCACTGGGTACTGATCGAGGCAATCTATGACGTGGTCGTGCCTAAGATGGACCCCTACTGCATAGCGGGCATTAAGGGCCGCGGGCCGCACAAGGCCGCGAAGCAGGTGGCGTGGTGGATGAAAACAGACCGGGCCGGGATGAAGTACGGTGCAGAGCTGGATATACACCATTGCTTCCCGGAGAGCGACCACGACTTTATAAAATACGGCTACAGGCAGATGGTGAAGGACAGATACTGGCTGCGGCTGGCTGACGCCATCGTGGACAGTTTTCCCAACGGGCTGCCGATTGGATATGTGACGTCGCACTGGTTCCAAAATCTTGCCATGACGGCGTTTGACCGCTATGTGCGGGGTCTGGACGGCGTGGCGCACTACTACCGCTATGTAGACAACGTGCATCTGTACGGCCCGAATAAGCGCAAGCTGCACCGTGCCCTGCAGGCGGCAATGGACTGGTTGGCCGCTGCCGACTACACCTGCAACCAGTGCTGGCAGGTATACCGCACGGACTACGTGGACCGGGACGGCAGGCACCGCGGGCGTGCGCTGGACGGGCTGGGGTTTGTAATCTACTGCGACCATGTGAGTTACAGGAAGCGCACCACGCGGCGGCTGATCCGGCTGTGTCTCAACATCAAAGCCCGCCCGCACGGCGTACCGACGCCGCATCAAGCCAGACAGGCCGCGTGCCGCATCGGCCAGCTAAAACACGCAAACGAGCACCGGTTCCGCGTGAAATACGTGGACGGCGTGATAAGCTACCGGAAAATCAGAAAGGTGGTAAAAGATGCTTAAATGTGAATGCAATGAGAGGCACGCCCGTCTGGAGTGCGAGCCGCTGCCCAACGGTCTGACGTTGGTGCGGGTGTACGAGGACGAGCAGGAAGTTACCCGCGAGGCTGTGTCCAACATGGACACGCCTTGGCACGGGTACAGCTACACGACTTACGAGACGGTCACGCAGGTGCCTCAGGCGGCGGTTGACGTTGATACCTGGGCCGCCCTGGTTAAACAGGCCGACTATGACACGGCTGCGGCTGCCGTGCGCGCTGAGCGAGACAAGCTGATCGCCGCCACGGACTGGACTGTGCTTGGCGATGCAAAGACGGTCAAGGCTGACTGGAAAACCTACCGCCAGGCGCTGCGGGATGTGCCGGAGCAGGCGGGCTTCCCCTACGCGGTGGTGTGGCCGATGCCGCCGGTGGAAGGATGAGCGAGGAAGCGGATTTACTGGCGCGTGTGATGCTTGTGCTGTGGGACTACCGCGAGGCCATACCAGCCGCGCGAGATCTGCTGGATGAGTATGAGGCGCTGGTGATGGATACAGATGAGGTAATACAATGAGACTATCTAATGGAGAGGTCCTGCTGCACTGGCCGCTGGACATTCATGTGCTGACGCAAGGGTGGTATTACAATGACGGCAGTTTGCACCAGGCCGTTGACCTGCGCACCCAGATTGACAACATGTATATCCGCCCGGTCTATGCCGCCGAGGACGGCACCGTGGATCAGACCCAGGACTGGGACGGACACACGCGGACGGGTATGCAGAGTTATGGCAACATGGTGCGTATCAGACACGCCGACTACAAAAGCAAGACCTTGCAGACACGGTACGCTCACCTGTCCAGCTATTGCGTCAAGTACGGCCAGAGGGTCAAAGAGGGCGAGATCATCGGCTACAGCGGCGTGACCGGCAATGTGTTCGGCGCACACCTGCATTTTGAGGTCATCCTGGGCGGCAAGCGCACCAACCCGCTTGTGTGGTTGGACAGCGACTTTACCACAGCAAGCAAGCAGGTGTTTACATACCGCGCCGGCGAGCACGCTGTACAGCTGCCCGAGCAGGCCGCCAGCGGCGCGCAGACGGCCCAGAACGGCACCGGCAAGCTGCAGGTCATCACGGTAGGGCCGGTATCGCAGGGGGACGCAGACGCCGTCTTTGCCGTGTGCCAGAGCCGCGGCCTGACCGATGCCGGGCTGTACAAGAGCGAATGGGTCTGAGGTGGTGCCAATGGAGCAGATTATAATCGCGCTCATCACGGCCGGGCTGGGCCTGGTGGGCGTGATGATTACCAACTATTTCAGCAACAAGAGCCTGAGCGACAAGGTCACTCACCAGCTGGAGGTTGCGCAGGCTGTAACGGACACCAAGATCGAGGAGCTGACGCGCGAGGTGCGGATGCACAACAATTTTGCCCAGAAGATTCCGGTGTTGGAGGAGAAAATGTCCGTTGCCAACCACCGCATTGAGGATTTGGAACGGCATGAAGAAAATGGAGGGAGAATCTAATGCAGGATTTTTGGAAGAACGTGGCCGCGCTCATCAAAGTCAAGACCATCGTGACGCTGATTGTTGTGACCGTCTTTGCTGTGCTGGCCCTGCGCGGGGGCTTGCAGCCTGATACCGTGATGACAATCGTGACAATGGTTATCGCATTCTACTTCGGCACCCAGAGCGAGGGCAAGGGCGGCGGTAAATAATAAAGCAATAAAGCGGCGGGCATCCCATCGAGGGCGGCTCGCCGCTTTTGTGTCCACCCTGGACACGGATTTTATACGACCTTTTTACGACCTTAGTCTTTTTTACGGCCATTTTACGGCCCATTTTCTTGCAGTATCTTACACTATTTTGCACTATCACACAAACGAAAAACCGCGATACATCAACCTTTGCAGGCTGTATCGCGGTTTTTACGTTGGCGGAGTAAGAGAGATTTGAACTCTCGCGGCGGTTTCCCACCCTACGCCCTTAGCAGGGGCGCCTCTTCGACCTCTTGAGTATTACTCCACAAGTCAAAGTGATTTTATATATTCACTTGTTATCACAAAATGGCGGAGAGGATGGGATTCGAACCCATGGTCCGCTCGCGCGAATCGCTGGTTTTCAAGACCAGTTCCATAAACCACTCGGACACCTCTCCACAGTGGCTGCCGCCAGAATGCAGGTATTATTATACAAAAATACGGAGGGGTTGTCAACCCCTCCGCGCAAACTTTTTTGAAAATTATTTCGCATGTGAATCTAACGGTGAATTTTCTCCTGTGCTTTGTTCGAGTGGTCTTTGTTTTGGGCCCTTCAGCCCTAAGGCAACACCGCATAATTCCCGCCTTACGGCTTAAGCACCGCTCCGGCGGC
>OGME01000232.1_pt1 | contig 58924 bp, 72 predicted proteins | sample 1572981 | NCBI WGS metagenome assembly OGME01 (sample SAMEA2581902, study PRJEB24529) | metagenome | biome: Human gut stool | place: China | collected 2011
CAGCTCCATGGCTCACGAAGGAAATCATATTTGTCTGCACCGTTTTTCTTTCATTTACGTTATGAATGACTTGTGAGAGGACGCTTATACATGCCCAATTTACGCTATGAAACGCACCACAGGATCTGCAATTTACGTTATGGAACTCTGGTTATAGAATGGGGAGTCTAAGGGTATTGAAATGCTGAATGCTAACTCTGTAACTTCAGAACTGACATATTTCATTCAGATTCTTCATCCGTTGTTATCTTACGAAAACCTATATTACTAAGTGACCTTCCAGTCATCCATCCCGGAGTTTCATCTTTGATCTCTGCCGTTTGCAACCTGAATTGACAGATTTTCACAACTTGGATATTGCATGCTACACAGCTTTGGATGAATAAAAAATAGAAATGATTTGTTTTCAGGATTTTTGGAGCGGCCGGTCCTTAGAAAGTAGACATTGCGATTTCAAAAGACAATGTAACTGGATTTTGAAATCACGATGGATACTTTCTTAGTACCGTTGCCAGCGACAACAAGCGGAAGCGCTCCTGAAAACAAACAGTTCTATTTTTTATATTTCTATACACTTTGTTGGCATGCAATACGACATAACCTCAGGAAATCCGTAACACCACCTGCAAGCGGCAGTTCACAAGTTAAACTCTGGTTTTACATCTGATTGATGATCTGCTCGAGGTCATCACAGTATTTTCCAGCCTCCTCGAATTTTCCTGCCTGCAATGCAAATGAGATCCGGTTTTCCAATTCTTTTTTCTTCTGCTCCAGTTCCAGATAATTTTTATCAAAATGGTCGGCATAGATCATTTTGCGGAATTTACGGATACTCATTTTGCGGAGTTTCTTCTCTTCTACAAAAAGTACATAATCCATACAGTTTGCAACTGTATAGAAATCATGCGATACCATCAATACAGCACCCTCATATTTTTCAATTGCCTGTTCCAACGCAAGCTGGGAATAGGTATCAAGGTGGCTTGTCGGCTCATCCAAAAGAAGAAAGTCCGCATCCATCCTGGAGATTTTTGCAAGCTGAAGCAGATTTTTTTCTCCGCCGGATAAATTCTCTACTTTGTTATAAACTAACTCTTCTTCAAATCCGTAAGTTTTTAAATAACGGACAATCTCCGCTTCTGTCTCAAAACCTGCATCCTCAAAGTTTTTCAAAACCGTCTCTTTCTCGTTAAAAACTTCCCCATGCATCTGGGAAAGATAGGCAATTTTAAGGTCTGGGGCAAGCTTAATGGCTGGATTATTGTTTTTATAAATATCACGCAAAATGGTTGTCTTTCCGGTTCCGTTTGGTCCGACGATTGCCACTTTCCCGCCAGCCTCCATGGAGAAGGTCACTTCCTCCATAATCTGCCGGTCGAATGCAATACTGTAATTTTCCACTTCCAGAATCACTTTTTCATGATTCTGTTCCGTTCTTTCTTCACTGATGGTCACATCCGTATCTGTCTGTCCAGAAACATCTCCCTGCACATCATCCGATGATTTTACACTGGTGTGCAGTTCAATCTGAGGCTGCTTGATATCCACAAACGGTGATTTTGTTTTCCGCGCTTCGAGACGCTCCAATAGAGAGACTCTCGCTTTTAGACTTCTTCCCTTTGTCGCACTGTCCACCTTTGTCGCCTCATTCCGCAGACGTTCCACAATTTTGCGATTGCGCTCGATCTCTTCCATATCTGCTGCCGCAAGTTCCTGCTGCTCGATTTTCATCTCCAACAATGCAAAATTGTAATCCACATATGTGCCGTCAAACTCCTGAAGCTCTGCATTCTCCAAATGAAGAATTTTGTTGAAACAGTGATTCAAAAGATAACGGTTATGTGTGATGACTAGCAAAGTTCCCTTGTGGGAATTGATCAGGTTTTTCAGTGCATTCAAATGTTCAAAATCAAGGAACACATCCGGCTCGTCCATGATGATAAATTTCGGACTGATCATCATCTCGCGGATCACCTGGATCAGCTTAAATTCTCCTCCGCTGAGGTTTGTCAAAAGGTGATTTTCATAGTCTTTCAGATTTGCAATTTTTAACTGTTTACGGATATTGCTCTCATAAAAGTCCCCATCGATCGCCTGAAACTGATCCATGACGTTCTGATAACGATCCATCAGTTCGTCCAGCTCATCTGCTGTCGCCATCTCATCGCAGATTGTGTTAATCTCATTTTGCAGACGCACGAACTCCTCACTCAGATAGTCAAAAACCGTAACCTCTTTTTCCTCGTCCAGAGAATAAAACTGACTGACATAACCGATTCTGCCCGGAACATCCACGATCAGTCTGCCATCATATAAGTAATTGTCCGGGTGCAGGATCATATCCACCAACGTACTTTTTCCGGTTCCATTTGTTCCGATAAATGCGCAGTGCACATCATCTTCCAACGTAAATGATATTTTGTTATATAAGTCCTTCTGCGGGAAGGAATACGATAATTTTTCTGCTTTTATCATAAATTTCTCTTTCCTTTTTTTATTTTCCCCCGCTCATTGTAGCATAACTTTCGTAATGCCACAATGCGCAGATGTCCTGACAACACCTGCGCATTTTGCCTGATTCTTCCATATATTCCTATTATTTTCCAAAATGGAAAAATCCTTTTTTCTCATATGGTTCACTCTTGTGGGAAACGAGTTCGTAACCAATCTCTTTGATCTCTTTTTTTGCCCACGGAATATCGATCTCATTATCACTGATAATCACTGTTTCTCCGTCTTTCGCAGAGGATGTTACCTTTTTTACCTGAAAATTTTTGCGGATCAGATCATTCATATGGGACTCACACATACCGCACATCATGCCGTCGATTTTTAATGTTGTTTTTATCATAGCATTCACCTTTTCCTGATTTGCAATTACGAAATCCATTGTGGAAACATATTTTAATAAAAATGGATTTCTGAAAACATCTTCAATATATACCCATGTGGGGTATTCGTCAATTTTGTTTTGCTATAATGATATTTCTTCTCAATACACTTTTTTCAAACCTATCCATTCTAATATTTGAGGCTTTCAAAGTGTGGATACGATATTCTGTCATTTTTCCAGACCTTAACGACTTATTGCAAAGTTACAAGGACATTCATAAACCTCATTTGTATAATATAAAGAAATCCCCGAAAACTCGATGCTTTCGGGGAAATTTGCTCTTTTTCGATATTCGGTTGAATTATCTCTTTGATAATTCCGACCCTTGAAAAATAAGGCTTTTCAAGCATTTTGTCAGTTACCCGTGTGTTACTCAAACCCCTCGGAGAGTTCTCCCGTTGTTTTATTATAACACACCCGTCCGGAACTTACACCTCAATGATGCGAACATGCTCCGGCTGACCGGACAGGAAAATTCCGTCGATAGTCTCAAGCATTTTCTTTCCCTCTACTGTGTGAATTGCCTTGATATAATACGACTGTCCTCTCACTGCACGTCCGCAGATACTTTCATTGCCCCATGATGCAGAACGACGGAGATTCAGAGCACCATCACAATCAACGATCGCTCTTGTGGTCTTTTCCGGATAGATTGTGTCAGAATCGGACACCTGTTCCTCTGCTTTTCTTTCATCGTCTCCGGATGTCTCCTGCCCTGTTGCATCGTCTCCATCGCCGGAGGTCTGCTGTCCGTTCTCCTGCTCGCTATTTGCCCCATTCTGCCCGTTTTCCGGTTCTACTGGTGCATTTCCTCCAGTGCCTCCGTTTTCGTCGTCTGTGGACGCTCCTGCGTCGCCCTGCTGCCCCTCTGCATCCTTTTCATCGCCGGAGGTCTGCTGTCCGTTCTCCTGCTCGCTATTTGCCCCATTCTGCCCGTTTTCCGGTTCTACTGGTGCATTTCCTCCAGTGCCTCCGTTTTCGTCGCCCTGCTGCCCCTCTGCATCCTTTTCATCGGTGAGGGTTGTTGCTGCTTTGAGTTCCTCTGCGGTCATCGTGCCGACCTTGTTCCCGTTTGCATTGTAGGTGTTCACGCTACCGTCGGGATTTGTCTCCAGTGCTCCCTCCGGAACATTGTTCGTGAGTGAGCCGATGACGTTTCCGTTTTCATCCCACACAACCAGTTCCTCGTTTTTTGCTGCTGCTTTCAACGCTCCCTCGATTGTCTTGTATTCCTTGCAGTCCTCTTTTTTGAACTCCGTTCCTTTGCCTAAATAGTATAACATGTTTTCGCCCTCCTCTGCTACTTTTTGAGATATTTGCTCGACGCAAATCCCACCACGTTTTTATATGCTACATACAACCACTTCGCTCCGGACACATCCGTGTAATATCCATAACACTGACACGTCTCTCCGCTCTGCATTGTCGTCAAGACTTTCTTGTCTTTTCCTGTTCCTGCTCCCGACCGTAGATTCAACGCTCCTGCTCCCGTTACCTTGTACGTTCCTGCAAGGCTCTTGTTGAACCCTTTTGCGGTCTCCAGTTTCACGTTGCTATTGATTGGAACTGTCTGCGATGCACCTCCTCCGGATGCCTTTGCTCCATTGGTGAGGTTCGTCGCCACATGAGCACCATCGTTCAACAGAATGTCGCCCTCAAGCAAATACGCATCTGATGTCAGATATTTTTTATCTGTCAGCACCTCGAATCCTGCTGCCTTGAGTGCTGCCCGCAGATTTCCGGTATAACATGCAGTGCTCACATTTTTCAGTTTCTCATTTTTCAGTCTATATCCTGCACCTTTTACGATTGCAGCAACACCGGACGAACAGTCAGCCTCGCACAGAACTGTGATTTGAGCAGGGTCGAAATTTGAATCCGCAAGGTTCGTCCAAAATGTTCCCCTGTGTGACTGACAATATCCGACCATATTGTTGACTGCTGCTGCCTTTGCCATCTGTGCAATGAGTTTTCTCGTTGCTGCATCCGGATGACGGAGAACGCATTTCCACGGTCTGTTATACCAGTTTATAATCTGCCACTCTGTTCCCGTCTGATCTCCGGCTTTTCCTCCGGAATATTTTCCTCTCTCGTCGTGTCCGCAATTTGAAATCATTTCTTTTCCTCCTTTTGTTTCTTATCTCCGGAATCATCTATCACTGACATAATGAATATAAAAGCCAGTATGAACGGAACTCCTATCCATATCACCGCCACCAATACCGACAAAATGAAAAATGTCAGTTTGACCATGATTCTGTCCTGTTTCGTTTCCTGTTCCTCGTAGTATTCCGGAAACAACTCTTTTTCCCGCTCCTCTTTTTCGGACTGCCTTTCAAGCATCCAAAAAATAACAAACGTCAAAACGAATGTAACTGCTGCCCCGATGATGTACACCGTCACCATCGTGCTCCAGTGCTGTGACATGAAAATCTCAATTTCACTCACTGCCCTCACCTGCCTCGTTCGCAATGAGTTTCTGCACCGCCTCATTGCTGTCAAGCATCGTTCTCATTTGCTCAAGAGCCTCGTCCACCATCATGCTGAACATGTCGAATGTGATGACCTTTGCAAGCCACTCAAACCTTGCCACAAACATGTCGTACACATACCGGAGTTTGAGTTTTCCTGTTCCTGCTCCCAGTTCCTTTTCTGCTTTTGTCACCGCATACAAGAGCCACTCTCTGACCTTGTTCAACTGCTTATCAGATGGCATTTTCACAAAAGAATAAATTGCGTACCCGATAGAGCCTCCCACTGCTGCTATTGCCACGATAACAAACCAATTTTCAACGATGAATTTCATCCCTGCACCTCCTCATTATTGTCTGCATTGATGTCATCCGGTTCGTTCTCGTGCTGTTTTCCTGTATCTTTCTTTGTAACCGTCTTTACTGACTTAATGAGTGCCATCGCACCGCCCTCCACTGACAGGAATCGAAATACATTCTCTGTCAATGTTGATGGTTCAGCACCCACTCTCACAAACACTATAATCGCCACAACTGTGTAGATAAATGCTGCAAGAATCATACAGATAACAACACGATTCATGAACTGACCGGAGACTTTGTTTTTCCGCTTTGCTGCCCGCTGTTCTATCCGGTACAATTTTCTTTTATGCCGGAAATACATGCGACGCTCTGCGTTCGTCATCCTGCTTTTGTTCACTTGTTGCCTCCTTTATGTGGTTGATTCTTGCCTGTTCCCGCCCTCCTGTTATTGGTCGGTCTTAATGTTCAAATTCATCCCGTCCAGTCTCTTGTGATACGATTTCAATGACTGCTCAACTATGAGAACCCTGTCGTGTAAATTCTGTACCTCTGCCCGTGTCTCTTTGTAGTCACGTTTGATGTCTTTGACATCGTCGGCAATGTTCTCCAGTTTTGTCATCATGAGTGTGTTCGCTGTCGCACGTTCCTCCGTCTCCTGCTCTGCATCCTTTTTGTCATTCCGCTTTTTATTGGAAATCCCGAAAAAGATTGCAAATGCGACGGAAATCCCGCTCAACAACAATGAGAGTTCAATCGTCACTCGGCTGCTCCTTTCCGAACGCTCCCACGTCGTCGGTGTCGCAGTATCGTCTCATGTGGTACTCAAGGACATCCAGTTTCCCGTCTGCCTCATTGACCATGTTCCGGAGTTCCTCTTTGACCCCCTCCTCCACTTTTGAGCGTTCAATCATTTCTTGCTGCTTTTTCACGATTCCGGACAACTCCTCCGTTATCTCGCACAACCGTGATATTATTTCAAGCGGTGTCATTTTACTTCACCACCGGAATATTTTTCTCCCGTGATGTATTCATATTCCTCCGCTGAAATACTTCCTTTTGTGACACGCTCTGCGATCTGTTCCTTGGTGAGAGTGCCTTTCTTGTACATTCTTTTCAGACTTTCGACAAGTATTTTCATATTAAATCAACCCCTCCTCAATCAACTGCTGTGTGTATTCGTCGATGACTGCATCTTTCTGAAACTGTGTCACGGATTCAACGATTCCTGTTGTGTTGGATGCAACAACCTCCTGCATGAGCGTCAATCTGTCATATTCCTCCCGTGACATCTCACGCTCCTCTCGCTGCCATCCGGTGATTTTCTTTCCGTCTGCATCCTCTTTCGTTGCTTTCTTGATATTGCGTCTCTGATATACCGTTGTCGGTGATGCTGTTGTGTCGAACTCCTCCGGCTGTTCTGCCTCCGTTCCGAACACTTCTCTCCATTCTTTCATGTTTTTCTCGCTCCTTTCTCTTTGAATGTTTGCTAACTATTTTCTTTAATTTCTTAACATTCACATAAGGCTTGACCCTTTGCAGGTACATGTCGTATGTGTCTGTATTGCTCAAGTAACCCATGTATGACAGAATTGCGGTCGCATCGTACCATGTGATTTTCTCTTTCTTTGCGACACGGTTGACTTTCCGTGTGCAACTCAACATGATGCTTTCCCGCAGAATCGTCTTGTCGTGATAGAACTGGAATCCCATGAAATCGAGTGGTCTCCCTTTTCTCTTTCCGGTCTTTTTCTCTGTGTAATCGAACCGGAACACCTGCCAGTTTCCTTTCATCTGCAAGTTGAACTTTTCTCTCAAGAATCTCTCAATCTCCTGCTGCATCCTGTGGAGTTCCTTTTTGTTCTTTCCGAACACCACCATATCATCCATATACCGGATATAATGCACCGCTTTCAACTGTTCTTTGATGAAATGGTCGAGAGGCTGCAACATGAAATTTGACAACCACTGCGATGTGTAAAACCCTAAAGGCAACCCGACCTCGCTCCCGTCAATTATCAGTTCGAGGATGTGCAACATTCTCTCGTCTCTGATTTTCTTCTTGAGCCACGCTTTCAAGACATCATGGTCAACACTCTCGAAAAAGTGTCGAATATCCATCTTGAGAACATATTTGCAGTTCTTTTTGTCTCGCTGAATCCACCTCTCGATGTACTTTTTCCCATAATGAGCACCCCTGTTCGGTACGCTCCCACACGAGAACTCATACATCCCTTTCATGAAAATGTCATAACACGCAGAGACGACAATGTGGTGAATCACCTGCTCATAATTGTATCGAGGTTTCTCAATCATTCTCACTTTTCTGCTCGTTCCCTCGTTGATACAGACTTTCCCGTGTCTTGATGGTTTCCATGCCTTTTCCGGATGCGGTACGTCGTACCCTTCCGGTGCAGTGTTCTCAAGTTGCTCGACGACGTTCTTGACATGTCTCTGAATGTTGGTCGGCTCTAATATCACTGCAACGTCCGGACGCTCTGTCTTGCCCTTTGCTGCTTTATGAAATTTTTGCTCAACATTGCTATGTTCTAACATAGGCTTGTACAGGTTATTGACGGATTTCTTTCCCATCTTTCTTATCACCTCAAGGTCTTTCTGATATTCTTACTCGACCCTGCCTGCATCGGTATCATTTCCACTGGTTAGGTGTATTTCAACACCCTGCGGTGTAGGAAAAAGGTGTGCTTTTGGTTAAATGCTCCATAATTTGATAAGATTGGCTCGCCACGATGTTCGTGTTCACGTTCGTCGCAGGGTTGTTCACATTCCAGTACGACAAACCGCACTTCGACCCGTTGCCACGGTTGCCACCGAACAGGGCAAGGACGCACACCGATTCCCCTGTCATGTCAAGGTCATCTTTTTGTCATGTCGGAGATTCTATCACAATTTTTTCTGTTTGTGTCGGATGTGCCTCCCGTTTCCATCATCGTGGAAAATCCTTGTCATACCGGACACCTCGGAGGGTAAACCCTCCGAACCTCCCTTTTTATTGCGGGGGAGTATCTCCCCCGTTCCCCCTCGCTGCTTACGCAGCAGTAACAGGCGGTTTACAAGAAAGGCTCGCCACGAAGTTCGTGTACACGATCGTCGCAGGGTTGTTCACATTCCAGCACGACAAACCGCACTTCGACCCGTAGCCACGGCTGCCACCGAAAAGGGCAACTGCAACGATCGTATTGTTGAACCATAACCCATCACATTCGTATGTGGTCTCACTTCCGGATGCAACGGTCGGGATTCTTCCGATGTCGGATGCCATTTCCATTCTTGAACAGTAGCCTCCGGATGTTCCGGACGGTGTCAGTCCTGTGTTTGTGTACCCCGCACCTGTTGAGTTGTACGGAGGAACTGCTTTCACATGATACACTCCGTTGATGAGCAGCAGACCTCTCAAACGTTTCCAGTAGTTCGCAAAGAAGTTCTCGCAGTAAAATACTTTGACTGCCTGTGTGGTCGATGTATAACCGAAAAACTGTCCTTTTCCGTTGAGTGTTCCGGTCTGCAAGAAATTGTCGGACTGGCTGTTTCCGTTTCCAAACTTGCCTTGTGAGTTTGTGCTGCATGTAATCATCGTACACATTTCATACATGAGGTTGATTTCAGAAAATGACTGTTTATCCCATCTGTCACCGTTCTGCTTTGCTGCGGTCGTCTCCTGCTCGTCTGTCATGGACGCTGTCGGTGTGAGACCGGAGAGTGAACGCATCCTGTTGTTGACAACCGAACCCTCGTACATCGGGAAATATGTCACAGGCAGGACATTTCCGTCTGCGTCGGTGTGTGCGTATGCTTTGTATGTGTCATCGTACTGCTCCTCACAGAACACAACAAAATGATAATTGTTCTGTGTCCATCTCTTGACCCAAATCAGAGGAATCTCGGACATTGCATTTCCACCGTATGATGTTTTTGTGATGTCCGATGCTCCTCCGTTCAGCTTGAGAGCATGGTTTTCATGATTCAGTTCATAGTCAACCGTTCCGTCAGTTCTTACCATGACCGGACGGTTTTTCTTTACGAACCAAATATCTCCCCAGTCTCCATAATCGAACCCGCCTCCTGCGAAATTCATTCCTGCGGGTGTCATTCCAACCGCATCATAAAGATATTTGACACGGGTTGCCGGATTGCTGTCGAGGAGGTTGATTCTCATTCCGTATCTTTTCGGTTTTGCTTTTGCGTCCTCGATAATTTTCTTTGTGTTGGAAAGAATCTCCTGCGACGTGGATTCTTTCGCCATGAATATTCTGTCACCTGCTGCCATTATTCACTTGCCTCCTTTGTGATTTCCTCAAAATATAACGTACCGTTTGAGATACCCATTCGATACTTGATTTGTGTCGCATCATCCTCCAGTTCGACGGTCGTTGCCAGTGCTTTCATTTCTGCAAGTAATTCCGTTCCCTTTTTTACCATGTCGTCATAGTACGTTTTTGCATTTTCGTCCATTCCGGTCTTGATTTCTCTGACCTCCTCGATGTCAAATGCGACAGGGAGGCTCATGAACTCGGTCGAACCGTTACCGATTCGGATGATTCTGTGACCGCTTGTCGTGGTTTCGAGACCCAGTTCTCCATCATCGAGAACCCTCTTGCTCTCCGTCCACTCTGCGGTCGTTCCCTTTTTCAGAGTGATTGTTGCTGTTGCCATTCTTTTTCACCTCTTTCTCAAATTGTGTGTGACGTTCCTGCGATGTACTTGTCATAATCGGTCGTGAACGGTGTTCCTCCCTTGACAAGCAGGAGGTCGGTTGATTTTGGTGTTCCTCCATCCACATTGATGTTGATGTCCGTCTCAAGTTCTCTGATGCGTTCATAATAGTCTTTGACTGCTGCCAGTATCGCATCAAGACCGGACTGACTGATGATGATTTTGTTTGCCTCCTCGGTCGCTGTCAGACATTTCTTTGTCTGCTCGATTGCTGCCTCCATCGCCTCGACACATTTTGCAATCGCCTTTTCGGTGTCATCCTCTCTCCGGCTCTCTTTGATTTCTCTTGCCTTTTCAGCAGCCTCTCTCAACCGCTCCTGTGCCTGTCTGACCGCCTCTGCTGCATCAATGGTGTTCTGTGTGTCCTGTGCGATTTGCAGAGCCTCTCTCGCTGCTGCAATGGTGTTCTCCAGTCTTGTATATTCTCCGGAGTGAATGATTTCCGATTCATCCCGCTGTGACGGAAAAATCTCCATCTCAAACGTCGCACTCGTCAGCAATGCACCATTTTGATACAACTGCACCTCACACAATGCTGTTCCGTGAACCTGCAACATGCCTCTTGTGAGAGGAATGAGAGCCTCATTTCCGGACTTTTCTCCATCGTTGTGAACGTGCGTCTTGTCCGGTTTGGTCATGTTGATAATGACCTCCACATTGTCCGGTATCTCATACACGACACCGTCCTCCATGAGCGTCACTCCGATGTACCGTGTTCCCATATCCATCTGTTTTGCTGCAACTGCAAAATGCTGTGTGTCTCCATACAAATCCACTTTGATGTGTCTAATGATTTCCAATTTTCTCACCTCCTCATGACAATTCTTGCTCGGTTCTCTGAACCTCCTCGAATGACAGTCTTGTGTTTGCCAGTTCGACCTTGTTCTTTTCTTTCGTCAACGGGTATTCATAGAATTTCACAATCCTGTGGCTCTCACGGATTCCCGTTGACTTGGAGATCAGCAGCACCGTGTCTCCCAGTGCTATACTGAACACCTCTTTGTACTGTTCTTTTTTCTCCTCGTCCTGCACTGCCTCAACAAGATTTATGATTTCTGCTGTGTACGACCTGTATGGTTTGGAAAGTTCGTCCAGTTTCGCCTCCGCATCCTCTTTCAGTGATTCCGCATCCGTGTATCTTTCATCTTTCCACGTCATCGTTTTCACTTTCTTTGAATACTGGTGATTCTCAACATAATTTTTCCCGTCGATATTCAGCATCAATCCATCTTTTCCTATCGGAATGAGCCTTGTTGCAAAGTCGTATGAGTTTGACTGCACCTGCAACCGCTTGAGGTTCAGACGTTCAATGAAATATGCTCCTCTGTCCTCTCCGTATTTCTCATATACCGAAATTCCCTTGTTCAGAGAATCGAACACCATCTCGCATCTATACGTTGTAATTGCCTGTTGAGCGACATCCCATGCAGAACAGTTCTGCTCTATCCGGATTGTTCTCTTTTTGGAAACATCGCACCGGATGACTTTCCATCCAGTTCCGTCGATTGCCTCTGTTAGACATTCATCGACCGTCTTTTCCACAGTCTCGAATCCCTGCGGATATTGTTTGCCCTCCAGTTCCTCGACGTTCAATGTTCCGGTGCATTTGTACCATTCCCCGCTCGGCTCGACCTGCTTGATAACAAATTCGTCCGTGTCGGTTCTGATATATCCCTCCTCTTTGATGTCCGCTGCATACCTGTTTGTCTTTCGGAACTCGAATGTGATTTCCTTATCTCCAGTCTTGAGAGTGCTTGTGATGCACGTTTCTTTTATTCCGGATAAAATACACACCTTTTCGTGTGAATCATTGTACAAATCCATCTGACCGCCTCCTATAACCACATAGGTTTATACTGCAATGTGACAAGTGCGTTATTGTCAGAGAAAATGAGATGATGTTCCTTTTCCTGCCCTGTTGTGAGATACGGAAATTCCATCAATGACACATCCTTGAACTTGTTCTCTCCGTCCATCGTTGCGAATCCTGTTTCTCCGTCAATGATGACGGTTGCTCCTCTCGGAATCGTGTCGATAATAATTTCACCGCAGGAAAGACCGTTGATTCTTAACTGCTCAATGTACTCCGTTGCTGTGATTGTCAGTCTGCACGGTGTCGCCCTGTTTCCCTGTGCCTCAAATATTGCCTCATACGCTCCCTGCCAGTTCAAACTCACTTCGTCGCTGAACCAGTACCCCGTGAATTTGAACTCTGCTGTGTACCGTGTTTTCGTTATTGTCTTGCTCAACGAGTTCCCCGTCATATATGCCTTAAAATGGCGACTGTACCCGTCCAGTGTAAGGACAACACCTTTCTGCAACTCTGCATTGAAATCACTGACATGTTTTTGAACCTCGTCTCTGTCTTTTCCTCTGAACAGGACTGTCACTGTCAGTCCGGACAATGGTGTGTATGTTTCGGATTCCGACGGTATCAATGCCCCGTCGAACATCTCCACCGTCACCCCCGTCTGTGGAGGCTCGAAATCAACTGTCAACTGCTTTGCATCGAATGACCGAATGTCTATGCTGTCAATTTTCATGTCCTCACCTCCGTTTTTTTGTTGCTATTGCAAGATTATCACTGACCCTTTCGGTCGTTCTGCTTGCCACTTCGTCTCCGTCAATATAGTTGTGAACCTCGATAAAAGCGTTCACATTCTGATTGATCGCTTTCAGCTTTCGGTCAAGCATTGAGTTTAATTCTGTGTAGAACTCTGCAAGTGGCAAGATTGCCTCTGCTCCTGCCTCTCCTCCGACCATGAGCCTCGTTCCATTCATTCCGAACACTGTCGGACTTGTCATGATTCCTCCTGTTTTGTACCATTCAACACCGAATGACGGTACAGATGGAGGGTTCAGACTGAACGAACCGGATATACTAAAATGTGGCATTTTCAAATGTGGCAATGACCACTCAAAATTGAAAAATCCCTTGATTCTGTCGATAGCATTTGAAACCGCTGTCTTTGCGGATTCCATCTTTTCGCTGAATTTTGCTCGTATGCTCTCCATGACTGAACCGACCGTTGAAAGAGCACCGTTCAATTTTGTCGAGAAAGATGACTTGATGCTGTCGAGTTTTCCACCTGTCAACGTGTTTGCTGTGGACATGAGTGAGTTCATCGTGTCCTTGATGCCTGTGAATGTAGCCGACACAATTCCTTTCATGCCCCCGCCTTTTTCGTTATAGGCAGATTTCATATTTTCCAGTTTTGTGGAAACATTGGTCTTTGCGGTCTCCATGAGATTCGTCGCTGTGTCCTTGATGTTTGTAAACCTCGTTGACCATCCCTGTTTTACGCTCTCGACCTTGTTTGTAAAATCGTTCTTGAGTGACAGGAGTTTGTTGCTCGCATCTGTGTTCCACTGCTGCATCGTCGTTGAAATCGTCGATTTCATGTGAGACCATCCGGTTGACACATAGGACTGTATTCCGGAAATCTTCGTCGTGAAATCGGTTCTGATTTCCGTCAGTTTATTTGATGCGTTTGTTTTCCACTCGGTCATCTTGGATGTGACCGTCGTTTTCATATTCTCCCAACCCTCGGAGACTTTCGTCTTGATTTCCGATGTCTTTTCGGAGAATTTTGTCTTGATTTCTGTCAGTTTTCCTCCCGACAGATTATCAACGAACGTGAATCCGGCTGTGTAATAGCCTTTGATTCCCTCCCATCCTGCTGCAACTACTCCTTTAATACCGCCCCCGTTTTCCTCATAGGCGGTTTTCATGTTCCCCAGTTTCTCCTTTGCAGTGTCAACTGCTGCCCCCATGAACTTTGTGACAGTATTTTTCACCGCTGAAAACGTCTTTGTCGCTGCTTGTCCGACTGCACTATTCGCAACCGAATCTTTTATCTCGTTCACCTTATTCGTGACCGCCTCTTTTGCTTTCGAGAACGCTCCCGTTATGGTTTCCTTGATTGCGTTGAATTTCTCCTTGACGTTACTCCACAACTCGGATAATTTTTCTTTGACCTTATCCCAGTTTTTATATAAAGCGATTCCTGCTGCGATCAGTCCTGCAATCAGTGTCACAATTAAAATAATCGGACACAGATTCATGACTGCATTGAGGGCGGTCTGTGCCACCGTCATTCCTCCAGTCACTCCGGTCGCTGTCGCTGTTGCTGCGGTATGTGCTGCCTCCGCTGCTGCCCCTGCTGTGTCTGCTGCTGTTCCTGCTGCGGTTGCTGCTGTCTTGGCTGTTATCTTTGCGATGATTCCTCCGACAAACGATGCAAACTGTTGACCTGTTTTCACCGTCGTCGATATTCCCTGTGCTACTTTTCCGAATCCGATTGCTAAAGGACCCACCGCAGCCACCACAAGACCGACCTTGATGATTGTCTGCTGTTGCCCCTCGTCAAGAGAGGTGAACCACTTTGTCAGTTCTTGAATCTTTGTCGTCACCTTTTCGATGACTGGTGCTGCTGCGGTCTGTGCTGTTGTCGCCAGTGTTGACAATGCCAGTTTTGCATTGTTCATCGCTATTGTTGCATTATCAATCGGGTCGAGTGTTCCGTTGTATGTGTCCTCGACCGTCGTTCCATATTCTGACATTGAGGATGACAGGCTTGTGAGGTCAATTCTGTTCTCTCGGATTGCTGTCGCCATTTCCGCAGCACCCTTTTTCCCGAACAGTTCTGTCGCAATCTGTAAAGCCTCTGTGTCCGTCTTTGCGTTCTTAATGCTGCCGATTGTCTCCTCCAGTGCGACATCCATTGACTTTCCCTCGGCTGTTGCGTTCTGCAATGCCTTTTTCAGTCCTGCCAGTGCTGTCGTAGAATCAACACCGTTCGCATCGAATTGAGCCATCAAATTGATTGCTTGTGGTAATGACAACCCCATCTCTTTGAACGCTGAATTGTTATCCAGTACATAACTTTCGAGTTTGTCAACGGAAATTCCTGTCTCCTGTGCTTTTGATGTCAGCAATCCCAACAGATTCCCCGTCTGTGATGTGTCTATGTTCCACGCTTTCATGATTTTGTCCACTTGGTCAACAGACTGTGTCACATTCGTTCCGTTTATGCTCGAAAACTGAATGAATTGCGTTGACAGGCTCTCCAGTTCCTCTCCTGTCGAATGAAATCTCGTGTTTACTTCACCGATAGCCTCTCCGACCGTTGACATGTCCTCCGGCATACTTCCGAAAACATTGTCCGCAGATGCGGTCAATCCCTCCAGTGCCTCTCCGGTTGCTCCGGTCTTTGTCACTATCGTGTCATATCCCTCGTCGAGTTCCTTGAACGCTGCGATTGATGCTGCTCCTATTGCAGCAATTCCCGCAGAAACGACGGACATTTTCTTTCCGAAACTCTCCATCTTTTGTCCTGCTTTGTCACAACCGCTTGCAAATTCATTCAGTTTATGATTTTTCAGTTCTTTGTTTACTTTTTCGAGTTCAGATTCCATCTCGACGAGTGATGCTTTTGATGCGTTCGTCTTTGTGGTCTGATTTGCAAGAGCAGTCTCCGTCTTTCCGATTTCTGTCTCGTTTGCCTTAAATTCCTGCTCCAGTTTGTCGAGTTCCTCTTTCAGTGCCTTTGACTGCTCTGAATTTGCTCCGGTCGCCTTTGTTGAATCCTCATAGGCTTTCTTTGCTGCCTCGACCTTTGTTTTCAATTCCTCCTGCTTTGTCTTTTGGTCTGAAAGTTTCTGTGTGAGTTTTGCTTGTTGCTCACTGTTTAATTGAACGATATTCTTTTGCAGAGTGATTTTTTGAGTGAGGCTCTCGGCTTTCGCCTTGAGTTGGTCTGCTGCCGAACCGAACGCTTTTGCTTGCGTCTGTGCCAGTTTGAACTCACTGGATAGCACTTTCATCTGTGACGCAGCGGATTTCATTTGTGACTGATAATCAGACGAATTTGCTGAAATCTTCACGCTTGTATGTGCCATCGGTTCTCCTCCTCTCTGTGTTATGTGTTCTCGTTCACCGTTTCAAGTTCAAATTTCAGATATTTCAGCAGTTCAATGATATTTTCTTTCATGCACTGCCCGTATGATTCCCGCATGAGCCGAATCGCAATTTTTGTCACACGGTCAACGATTTCTCCGCATATCTTCCATGTGTTCTGTTCTTCCTGCTCCTCGTCCTCATACCCATTCTCACGGTCATATTCGTCGAACGCAGATGTCTCTCTTTCGATTGGCTCTGTCTCGACAATGTTCAGCAACGCATCGGAAACAATATCCTGCATGATGAAATGAATCCCCTTTGATGCTGTCAGAAATTCAATGACATCCACCTCACCCAGTTCATCGAGAGACATCCTGTTTCCGAATATCTCTTGAATAATTCTTTTGTTGAAAAACAGTGCATCCGTTATTTTGTCCGAACCGTTTTTCTCCATGAGTGCAGCATATTTCTTGTACTGCTCAACCGTTATGTTATTGATGAATACTTTTCCTGTGCTGCAAGTGATTGTTATTTCCGGAATCACTTGCCACTCTGAAAATTTTTCATCATCTTGTCCATTCTCTTGTTCATTTCCTCTGCGATTCCCATGTCAATCATGTTGAACTCGATGACGATTCCTGCTGCATCCAGTCCGCTCTCTGCGTCCTTTAACTCGTCAACCGTGAACTGATTTCCGTATGCTTTGCAGATGAACAACATCATCGCCTCAATTTCCTGTCGTGAGTATCTTTTTGACGCTCTCTCGGATGTCGCAGCGTCAATCTGTTCTGCAAGTTCGAGATATTCCATGTATGTGTCCGCAGACATTTTCTCCATTTTGAACTCTTTATGATTCACGATAATTTTTCTATTCATTGAATTATCCTCCTGTTATATCCTCTCTTGTTTTACGCTGCTGCGTCCGGTGCTTCCTGCACTTTTGAGAACCAGTCTTTGATTGCTGTTGCTGCATCCGTGTCCTCTGCTACAAGGTTGGATTCATCAACAGATACCTCATACATATTGTCGATGCTACGCTCGTAGAAACTGCCCTTGATGCTCTTTGTTGTAGGTGACAATTTTCCCTCTTTAGTGCTTGCCTCCTCGCTGATACCCTCTGCAAACTTTCCGACATAAAGCCACTTGAACTCATATTTCCCGTTGAGTTTTCTTTCTCTCCATCCGACAGCGACCTCCGGTGCTCTGTCGTCAGATGATTTTCTCAAGAATCCTTTCTCGTACAACTGCCCGAACAGAATCACTCTGTCCTGCGGTGCAAGAGCATTGATCTCCAGTTCGACATCTGTTCCCTCGTATGAGGTGATGACCTCCTCGGTGTTATCGTCGGAGTAGATTTTCTCACTTGTCCACTTTTCATCAATTTTCGCTTTGATTGCCCTCGCTAATTTCACCGGAGTTCCGGCTGTGTATGCTGTTGCAGTATTGCTCTGCACCAGTGCGATGTAGAAATCTTTCAGACCGCAAGTTCTACTCCTTACAATCTGCTGTGTGGTTTCATTTACCTGTGTTACTGTTTCGCTCATGATTTTTCCTCGCTTTCATAATATTTTGTGAATCGCTGTGCTTTCATATAGATTCCATCCTCCGGTTTTGAATCGTCTCCGTTTCTCCCCTCGAATGAGAACCCATTCTCTTTCATGAGAGACTTGATTTCCCTTGCCAGTTCCACCTCGTCCTCTTTTGAGAAAATGGTGACTTGCAAGGAAAGTGTCACTCCCTCCGCATCATCATCTGAAAAATTATCATCGGTTTCGCCCAAATCCCACAATGTCACATGACATTTGTTGAGGTCTTTGTCATACCACCCCTGCATCACGGTGATTCCTCTGTCCTCTATCGGCTTGAGTACGTCTGATGCGTCTTTTATGATGTCCGAACTGCTGTCCATGCTTATCACCCCACTGTCCTGTCTAAATACGCTTGATATTCCTGTTCTGCTATCTTTTGAAGTTCTGCATCTGCCTCCCTGCCTGTTGCATATATGAACTCTTGTGGCGGTCTGTAAATCGTTCCCCAGTTAATAAAACGGACGTAGAAATGACCGCCCTCGTCCTGTGTGTTCTTTTCCCATCCGACATCTGCTGTCGCTCCCGTACCGTTCACCTTTACTTTCCCGATAGGGATTTCATCTGCTGCATGTGCGGACACTGATGATTTTGAACCGAACCCTCGCCCACTTTTTTTGATGTCCTTTGACTTTGGGATTTTTCCGGACATGATTCTCTGTACAACTGGTTCTCCTTTTTCAGCGATCGCTTTATTTACCTGTGCAATATCTTCATCCGATGCAGCACTTTCAAACGCTTTTACCAGTTCCTCCAGTCCTTTGAACTCAATGTCAATTTTCATGTCCTCACCTCCGTGTCAGAATGTGACACCTATGCAACCGCACGACATTTCACAAGCACCCATCCGTTATCTGTGAACATCGGTGATGCGTCATAGATGTCGAATCGTGTTCCGTCATACTCTGCATAGAACTCTTTCATTTTCTTTCTGACCTCTTTCATCCGCTTGCAATTCCGAACCTTGAAAACAATGGTGTTCTCAAGACCTGCTTGCAGTGCTGTGTATTTCTCATTTGTTCCCAAACTCTGAACATCGCACCAACACTCATAAAACACCTCTGTGGTCGGTTCTTTCCTGCCCTCCTTGATTTCTGTGGTCACTCTGATTATTTTCACCCGTCCGGTCATTCACTGCTCCCTCCATACTTTTCATTGAGTAGCATGGTTGAGACCGCATTTGTGAGTTGCTGTGTACCGTTCTGATACTTCTCCCTGTGGTCATACAATTCCTTGACGAAAGAATATACAAGCAATCTCTGACGGGCGGTCAAATTGTATGGGTCGAAATTCGGAATCAGTTCCATCAATTCCTCTGATGCAATCGCCTCAACCATAGTCTCGACAATGTCCTTGTCGTCGTCATAGTCGATGTGATTGTATTTCATGCAGTCCTCAACCAGTTTGTCTCTATACTCTTTCTTTTCCTCGTCCGTCATTTCATTCACCTGCTTTCAATCACAGGGCGGGTGTTCCCGCCCTGCTGCATTTCTTATCCCTGCACAACTTCCGTGATGTTGCCTTTGATGATTGCTTCATCATCAGCAGGCTGCACGTCGAAACGGTCACGAGCCTTGATTCCAGTCATGTCTTTCTCCCACAAACCTGCTGCCTTGTCGTTCATGTCGATGGTGATGACATTTCTGTCAAATAATGTGATAGCCTCTTTTAAGTCGCCCATATACACAGGATGCTTGTATGCGTACACCTTTGCATCGACTGTCGTTTCCTGCTCCTGTCCTTTGCAAGTTACAACATACTTTCCTTTCACGACTTTCCATGCTGTCACGTCGGAAGTTGATGATGCGTCGATTGCTGTGGTTGTTCCGTCGATTGCTAATTTGCTACCGGAGATTGTGAACGCAGGTGAGTACACAGATTCAGATTTCACAGTCCTTTTTGACACCTTGACAATCGGATATTTACCGAACAACATCATCTGTGTCGGCTGTGTAGGATTCGGCTGCAAAATATACTTTCCGTCCTTATCCTTTAACTTGTCGAGATAGTTGTACCCGTTCTGATTTGTGACGACCATTGCTCCGGCTGCGATAGCAGGGTCGAGACCCACGTTGAACACGTCCTTGAGGCTGTCGATTGTGGAAATCACAACCTCTTTCCCCTTTGTCATCTCATCCGCAACCTTGAGAATCATCGCATTTCTTGTCGCCTTTGTTTTCTTGGCAATCCACTTGTTGATGTATGCCATGACATTTGATGCGGTGTCCTCAAACAGTTCTGCGGTGATTTTTAAGATGCCACCCTTTTTCTTGATTGCATACGCAATCTTTTTGAACTTCGGCTCATCCATGTCGGGAAAATCTGCCTCCTCGTCCACATTGTCAAACGGGGTGGAATCTGCATTGACCTCAATGTTTCTCGAACCGCTCTTTGTGGTTACGTTCTCAACATTGACATACTGCTCCAGATTATCCTCTGAACGTCTTAACTCGATGATGTCTGTTCTGATGTCCTCCGGAACGGTGACACCGATTCCCATTTCATCATCGTCTCCCTTTGTGGTGTCTGTGCTTAACGCATCCTTGTACACCTTGACATCTCCCTCGTCCGGTTCTCTCTTTAAGAATCCGCACTTGACGATATTGACGAACGCTTTCACGAGGTTTTTCTTGTCCGCTTTTTCCCCGATGGTCTTTGCTGCTCCCGTCGCCACCTTGTCCTCGATCTCCTCGTGTTCCTCCTCGTCCAAATCAAACAGGAGGTCAAACTTTTCCTGTAACTCTTTGAGTTCATCTTTTGCTGTCCTTGCCTTGTCGAGTTTTCCATCTTTCACAAGGCTCTTGACCTCATTCTTTTTGTCGTTGATTGCTTTCAACAGTTTCTGCATTTCCTTGTTCATGAATCATGTCCTCTCTTTCTTAAATTCCATACATGTCGAGGTCTGCAAGAATATCCTGCTTTTCTGCCTCGATTCTCTGTTTCTCTGCCTCTGCTGCTGCATTGTTCCTGTTCTCCAGTTCCGCAAGCACCGCATCGACAATGTCCTTTGTGGCTGTTCCTTTGATGCTCTCCGGAACATGGTTGTATTTTTCAAAATAATCTGATGCACACGCTGCGACTGCTGCCTTTTCATCAATCAAAACGTCGAAATACTCTGCCAGTTCTGCACCGCTGAACCACTTTTCTTTCGCCATGAAAGACTTGATTTTGTCTCTCGTCACACCCTCTTTCAAGTGTTCCTCGTAAACGTCGAGAATTGAATCCTCGCATAAATCAAGTTGTTTGATGACCTCTTTGAAATCGTCTGCGTTGCCCCATGCCATACATAAAGGCTTGTGAATCATCGCCTGTGCTCCTGTCGCAAAATGCAGTTCATCACATGCGAACATGATGACAGATGCGATTGACGCAGCCATTCCATCAACATATCCGACCTTATGTCCGGAGTATCGTTTCAACTGGTTATAGATTGCCAGTCCTGCGAATACATCACCGCCACCGGAATTGAAATAGATGTCGATGTCCTCATATCCATCCAACTGGTTGAGGAAATCTGCGATGTCCTGCGGGCATCTGTCCTCCTCGAACCACATGGATTCCCATGTTGCTGATACAATGTCACCGTAGAAATACAAGGAACATCTGCTCTGTTCCTCGTCCTGTTCTAAATCCAAATAGCCGACATTTTCAACTTTTCCGCTGCGTTTATTCTTTTTTGTGAAATCAAAACGTCTTTTCTTTGCCATGATTATTCACCTCCCTCCTGTTCTTCCTCGTCCTCTGCCTCGTCGGTTTCGTCCGGTTGTCCTGTTGTGTCCGGCTGCTCTGTGTCCGGCTCTGTTTCTTCCTCCGGTTGCTCCGGTTTTTCGGTCTCCTCTTGCTCGATTTGACCTTTCTGATATGCTGCTCCCGCCATTGTTAGCGGAACGATACTACCATTTGCAAGTAAAGTGTCGCCACCCTCTCCATCGGGGAGGTCAAGTTTGCGTCGTGCCTCATTCGGTTTCATGATTGAGCCACTGACACCATTTTTCAGGTATTCCATTTGTGTCTTTGAATCTGTCCGGAAAAGAACTTTTTCATTGTATTTGTAATAAAAACCGTCATCCTGTTCCTCGTCCGTCAGCATTTTATAGTTGATTTCTTCCTCATACTGCTTGATGACGAACAGTTCTGTATCAACGTAAAAAGACAACTGCTGCAACTCACTGTTCGCATAGGACGACTTTGAATAGTCGTTGATTTGATTCGGTTTCACACCGAACGCTGCTGCGATCTGCAATGCAGTGTATTTTTTCAATTCAAAGAACTGTGAATCTGACAATTTGATGTCGAGTGGTGTCAGTTTCATCCCTAACGGTACGGGAATGATTTTCCCTGTGTTCCTCGCTCCGCTGCCAAAATCCTCGAACGACTTCACAAGTGCCTCTTTCGCTTTATCATTCAACTCTCCCGTATATTCAAGCGTCGCTTTTGCTGTCAGTCCGCTCTCATATAGGCTGTTCATATATCTCTGTGACGCTGATGCTCCGGAAATCGTGTCACGGAGAATCTGCTGAACTGGTAAACCTGTCACACCGTCAAAACTGAATGATGTTTTGAAGTGCATGACCTCACTCGTGTCAAATACATACTGACTTCCGGATGTCGGGTCTGTGTAGACATACCACAAGCGTCCTTTTCCTGCGAATATGCCTGCATCATCCACAACAATCTGAACACAATTCGATTGCATCACCCACAGGTCAAGAATTTTGACCTCTCCTCCGTATTTCTTCCGGATGAATTTCTTTCTTATGTACACATAAGCGTTCCCGTAGTGATTGCGGTTGATTTCCACTGTGTTCCAAAATACCGTCGGTGTCATGAACGGGTTCGGTCTCTTGGTCAGCAGTCTCGACGTGTCCGTCTGTTCTGCCTCAATGATTCCTTTGTCCGTTCTCTGATAATATTTGATAGGCATTTTCGCAAGAGTTTCCGACAGCATCTTGAGACATGTGAAATATGTCACCTCTGATGTTGTCTTTCTCCTCCTGCTCAAACCCATGCTCTCAAGGAATGACGGTGAGTTTAGTGTCATCACCCCGCCTGTCAGTTCCGTTGAATCACTGACCTCCGGTGCAGTTTCACCTTTCCACCAGTTCATCAAACTGTTTGCTATTTTTCTAAATGGGTTCATTCTTTCTCACCGCCTTTCCCCATGTATTTCTCATACATTTCAAGCCACTCATTCACGACCTCATTTGTGTCCGGCTTATACTCCTCTTTCATTGCTGCTTTCCATGCGTCGATGATTGCGTCAATCGGGTCGATTCTGTCCTCGTCGAGTGCCTTGTCGATTTTGATTTCACCGTAACTGTTCGAGATAGTCTTTGCATTTGCAATCGACCACGTCAGCAGTTCATCGAACGGAACAACCTTGCCTTTTCCGACTTCTGTTCCCTCAATCACGACGTTTCCTGCTTTTATCTCCAGTCTGAAATCAACTGTTGCGTCATTGAGTTCCTTTGCTGTCTGTGTAATTGCCACAGAATCGAATCCCAGTGCCTCAAGGTCTGACAGGAACGCAGATGCGTTGTGCGGGTCATAACACACAAGTTGAGGTTTCAAATCATTCTGTTTGATTAAATCCTCAAGGTACTTGATGATGTACTTGTAATCTGTCTTTATTCCTCCCAGTGTCTCCGTGACTGTCACGAGACCTTTTGAAATCCATACATCATACGGAACTTTGTCCGTCTTGATATGCTCGTCCACTCTGCTCGCAGGGATGAATGAATGAGTATGCACAAAATACTTTTTCACACCGTCAACCATGTACGGGATGACGATTGCGATGGATGTCAAGTCGCCTCCGGACGACAGGTCAACTCCGACATAGCATTTTGAGCCTCTGAAATCCTTGAGCGTTCGCAATGCTGCACATCGTTTCCAGTCTTTAATGTCCTTGATGTACAGTGCGTTTGACCACTGCATCCACATGTTTAACTGCTTAACGAGGAAATCTCGCAAATCCTCCCCGCCCATATCACGGGCAGTATTCGCAACCGGAACGAGATTCTCCAGTGCATCCTCGTCATATTCGAGAATCGGGTTTGCTTTTATCCAGTTCTCCTTTTTGTATAGGTCATCCGCTGTGTCCAACTGTGCTATATACACGAACTGACTGTCGTTCTCAAACACACCTTTCAGCAGATTGCAGCAATACTCATATAACTTGTAGCAAGGCGATTTCAAATCGAACCCCGCTGTCGTTATGACGGAGATCAGTGCGGATTTTAATTTCTTGATACCTCCCTCAAGCAGTTTGTACATCTGATTTGTCTTGTGAGCGTGGTATTCGTCAACTATTCCCAAATATGCACGGTGTCCGTCCAGTGACTTGGTATCTCCGGATAATGCCTTGATTTCCGAATGTGTACAGAGACAATCTATCGTGTGATTATGCTCATGCACCTTGAACCACTCCGACAAATCCTCGTCGGAATTGATGAATTTTACAATTTCATCAAAAACAATGTTCGCTTGGTCTTGTTTTGTCGCAGTACAAAAGATTTTTCCGTATTTGTACCCGTCAAAATTGCCATAGTAACACGCTAAAATACCATTGATGAACGACTTTCCGTTCTGTCTGCCTAACTGTACATAGGACGTTCTGAACCGTCTGTGACCCTTTTCTTTTGTCCTCCACCCATTCAGAGACCCTAAAATGAAACACTGGAACGGGTACGCTGTCACATTTTCCTGTTCGTCACCCTCTGCGATTGTCAATTCTTCCGCAAAATTGATGATTTCCTCGGACTTTTCAACGTCGAAATAATATTTGTATGGTGCTGCTTTCGCTTTTTCGAGGTCGTCAAGATGCCTTTGACATGCCAGTCTGACATATTCACCTGCAATGATGACACCTGCAACGACATCAAGAGCGTATTGTGTGCAACGGTCGGTCACTGTTGCCCCTGCTGCCATTTATGAACTCGCATACTTGGCGAATTTGTTCTCCGGTTTTGTTTCCTTTGCTTTCGGAACTACCAACCGACACCGACTGCTGACCGTCATTCCGAAATCCGATGCCCCCTGCCGACATTGTTTCATGCAGCGGTCTTGTATAATCATGAGACGCTCCCTCTCACCGTTCACAACCTCCCGTGTTCCGACCTGTACACGTTCCTGTTCTCCTGTGTCCGGATTCTCTCGCATCTCATAGACCGGAACATCGACCATCAACGGAGTTTCTCTGATTTTGTCCGTTATCTCGATGTATTGGTCTTGTGCAATCAGTAATCTCGCCAGTGCATCACAATCCACGTTCGCAATGAGTTTGATTGCAAGCAGTTCTTTTGACAATTTCCGGAATTTCTTCTTTTGTTCCGGTGTCAAATATGCCGGAGGCTTGACTTTGTCGTTTGGGGCGACCACCTCCGCATTTTTTCTCGCCTCAATCTCTGCTTTTGTGAGGTGTTTTTTCCCTTTCATGACCACCAAATCGGTCGGTTGTCTCTGTCCTGCCATGCAGCATCAACCCCCTTTCCGTCCAGTGTTCACGAGTTTCGTGTCACATTCTGACACCTTTTCGTCACTCCCCTGTGTCTTGATTTTCTCGTGGGGAGTTTTCTCCAAAGAAAAGAGGGGGTGCGACTAAGAAACGGTCACATAAAACTTTTTCATATCCCCCTGCCTCTTTGAAATGGTAATCAATCAGCGACCTCAACTGTGTCTGTGTTGCTTTCATGCTTGCATTGCTCTGTTTATATAGTGCTGTGATTGTGTTGTGTGTCCGATGGCTCAAGGGTATCAAGTTCAATGGGCTCAACCTCTGCTCCCAGTCCTCCTCAAGTTCTATGATGTGGTGGATGGGGTCTGAATCTTTCAGTGTTATCAACTGGTGTTCAACATACAGAGCATATATATCCACATACTCATACACACTCATGATGACAGGTCTCAACTCCCGCCATTCCTTTGACAGATAGAACTCTGCTGCTCGTGGGTCTCTGCGTGTATTGTTATATGTCACATGCCTTGACTGCTGCCTTGCCTCGCACTGCTCGCACATGGTCAATGCCTGTGGGATAAGGCGACCGCATCCCTTACATGCTTTCAATAACACACTGCTCACTCCTCTCTGTCCATCGGTCTCCTGCTGCCTCTCATGCCTTTCAAGAGGCGGGCATACATCGCACATGATAGTGTCCTGCTGCCCGCATATAACAGGAGGGCAAACAGGCAAGAAAAAAGCGACTGCATCTCTGCAATCGCTCACTCAACTGTTCACGCTATCATATTAGCACGTTTATATTTGCTTTTGTTCACCCACTTTTTACCCCCGAAATCACCCTCATTTCACCCCGTTTTCACTCTCATTTCACTCCGATTTTGTCATTTTCGATTGCTTTTGCACCGAATAATTTGATTGAGAGACGTTCTGTCATTGATCTGCACCACTTTTTCGGTGAGTTCTTTCCGCATCCTGTCTCCCTCACAATATCCTCGTATGACTTGCCCTTGATATATACTGCCTCAAGTGCGTCGTACTTGTACCCCTCACCTGCTGCCTCTGCATCCTCTTTCAGCGATGCAAGAGCCTTTTTCATGTGCTCGAACAGAATGACCGTCTCTGCCTTACACTCTCTGATGGACTGGAGGAACGCTTTCTCTGCCGAAATGTTATATCTTGATACATCGTCAATCTGTGATACTTCCGAAATTGCATCCTTGATATATCGCTCTATTTCCCGATAATTCTCAAGATATACCTGTGTTTTCTGAATTGCTGTCATTTCTTTTTCTGTCTCCACGTCGTTTTCCTCCTTTTGACCTTTTCAGAGGCAATCCATGATATTTCCTCCAATTATTCGACTTTTCCTGTCTCCTCGGTCTGTATATGCTCTCAAATGCGGTCAATGCCTCTTTTGCACTGATTCCCACTTTCAAAAGAGCATCTTGCAGGTTTTCTCCTCCTGCTGCCTTGATTTTCTCCGGATGTTCCGGAGATTCCGTCTTTTTCAAGACTGTTGCTGCCTCTGCTGCCTGTTCGATGATTTCAGACACCTCTTTCTCTGTCTTTCCCGCTGCCCGCAGTTTTGAAATGACGTTTTTCACCTTTTCCACGAATCCCATGTCTCCATCCTCCTCCGCACCTAATTGAAAGGGAGTTCTTCGTCGATTCCGTCCGGAATATTCATAAAACCGTCACCTGCATCCGAATACCCTCCGTTGTTCCCGTCCTGCTGCCCTGCTGCTTTCTTACTCTCTGCAAATTCCTGTTCCTCGACAATCACGTCTGTGGTATAGACCTTTTGACCGTCTCTGTTCGTATATGACCCCGTCTGAATCCGTCCAGTGACAACCACTTTCGTTCCCTGCTTGAGATATTTTTCTGCGAACTCTCCATCTCGTCCAAACGCAACACAGGAAATGAAATCCGCTGACTGCTGCCCGTCTTTTGCTCCTCTGCGGTCAACCGCAAGTGTGTATCGTGCGATCGCCATTTCCTCCTGTGAATTATTCCTCGGTGAATATCTGACATTCGGGTCTCTCGTGAGACGACCCATCAAAATGACCTTGTTCATCCGTTTTCCCTCTCTTTCTGCAAAATATACTCATTCTGTGCTTTCTGCAATTCCGTGATGCCCTTTTTGAACTGTGCATCATCTCCATTCATGCAGATTTCAAACAATTCCTCGTATCTGTCAATATTCTCGGTGATGAACGCTGCCTCTGTCTTTGAGCGTCTCTGCGTGAGGAACATTCCTTTGATTGTCTCTCTCATGGTCTCGCAGTTCTGTCTCTCCTCCTCCGTTCCCGGAGGAGTTTCTTTCAGCATCTTATCGACAACCCTGTCCACTGCATCCGCAATCTGTTCTTTCCATCCGGATGACGCTTTTTCATCAATGAGTTGTGACTGGATGTCCTCGAACGATGCTCCCGCTGCTGCTCCCGTGATTCTGATGTCCTTTTTCCCTTTTGCTGCAATCAGAATCAAATCATCGTCATACGCTGCCATGTAATAGTCGAATTTTGCATTGAAATTCTCTTTCGGATTGATTATGACCTCCGGTTCACTGCTGCCCTCTGTCTGAATCATTACACCGATATATTTCTGACCTGTTCCCTTTGCCTCGATGAATAATGCTTTTAATTGCCCTTTTTTCACTTTCCTGTTCCTCCATTCAGCATCCTCTCGAATAACTGCTCATATAATGCCTTGTATGTGTCACGCTCCGTCTCAAGCCTCACAACAATCTCCGATGTCTCTCCTGCTGCCTCCTGTGGTTTTTCGGTTTTCTTTTCTTCTGACGACTGCTGCATCGCTTGAATTTTGTTGCGATAGTATTCAATTTCCTCCTGCTGTTTCTGAATCGTCTCATTGTACTGCTTTGATGTCTTTCCTCCACCGCTCAACTGTAAGGAAATCATGAGAGCGATGTCGATGTTTTTCATTTCCTGCTCCGATACCTGCCCGATGTAGTTATTCACACGGTCGGTCGATACTGACGATACCTGTTCACACAATACTGTGGATAATCGTCCGGTACTGCGGACGGTCACATGTGTCGGGAGGTCTGTTTTCGGTTGCGTCGTCATATACACAACCTCAATCACTCCGGAGTGCTTGTTGTTCTCGTCATTGCTGACTACAACTGCGGGTCTGTCCGCAAATTGTTCACTCCCGTTTGTCGCCCCCCCCTCGTGCGATATAGAATATCTCTCCTCGTCTGATGTCATCCATTGCCTTTTCCTCCTTATTTCACCGCCATCATTCAGCATCCTCTTGCATGAGTGATGTTGCCATGATGCAATATCCGTCCTCAAGACCTGCAAACTCCTCAAGGATATATGTCACAAGCACTCTCACGGTGCGTCCTGTGTTCTTTCCGTCCTTGAACTCCATCATCTCAAGGATGTCGCCTTTTTTATAGCCTCTGTCATTCTTCCGGAGTTCAAATGTCTTTTCTCCGGATGCAACCTCCTCAAAAAATGTCGCTCCCAGTTTAATGTGATGCACTTTCTGACCGTTCTCCTGTGTGTCTGACGGGAGGTTGTTCATCTTCTCCTCCTCTGCCTGTTCACGGAGTTTCTTTTTCGTTTCACGGTCGATTGCATCCTGCTCCTCGTTATATCTCTGCTCGTCTGTCTTGTATGCCTCTGCACGGTTCTTGTACTGGTCGCATGAGGTACATGTTCCGGTCTTTACGTTGCAGGTCTCGTATTCGGTGCAAGAATAACAGATTGATGTGATTCCCTCCGGATGCGGTGTCTCATAATCGTCGCCCGCTTTCTTTTCCTCCGGAGGATTCATGCTGTTTTCGGATAACTGCTGCCCTGCTGTGTCTGAATCTGACACGGTGTCCTGCTGCCCCGCTGCATCCTGCTCCTGTTCCGGTTTCTGCGGTGATTTCATGTCCTTAATTTCCGTATAGGACAATTCTCCGTTTTCCTTGTACTTTGCAAGTGCCTCCTGCTGCATCTCCGGAGACATCCCACTCAACTCATACGCTGCGGAGAATGTGAGACGCTCGTTGTTGAGTTCCTCTCGAAACTCCGGAATCAGATTGTTGTTGACGCTCTCAATCTGTGCGATCTTGGTCTTTGACATCTTGAGCATTGAGGCGATGACATCACGGAGGCGACCGGACTGGAGGTCATATCCTTTGATTTTCTTTCCATCCGTTTTCATACGCTCAAGACACGCTTTGAGACGCTGTTCCTCCTCGATGACATCCTTGAGAGACTTTGTCCGGTATGCGTTTGCGATGATGATTTCCACCTGCTCCTCGTCCTCGTCCTGCGGTGTGGTCAGTTTGCAGGTCGCAATCTCAAAATCTTTATATCCCTGCTCGACAAGGTGCTTGAGTGCAAGCCACCGCCTCTCACCTGCGACGATTCTATATTCACCCTGCTCATTCGGCTCAAATACAACCTCAAGATTCTGTTTGAGACCATACATGAGGATGTCTCCTGCCAGTTCCTCAATATCTGCCAAATCGTAGAAATTGAGTTTGTTCCGGTACATCTTGAAAATTGAAATGTCCTTTGTCCGGAATCTCGCTCTCGGTGATTCGTCAACTCCTGCCTTGCTGTTCTTGTTCAGTGCGTCCATGACGCTGAATCCTGTTGCCATCTTCTTTCCTCCTGTTTTCTCCCGTCAATGCGGTCACGATTTCTTTGTATTCCATTTCACACTCGAAAATCTGTGCGTCGAGTGCGTCCAGTCTCTTGTATAACTGGTTTTCAATGCTTTTCGGTACTTTCTCGCCATTCCGCAGCAATATACCGATTATCTGATATTTACTCTTGCAGGTCAGTTCCGTCAAAATCTGAATCTGTTGCTTTTGATTCTCTGCTCTCCGGAATGACCCGCATATCTCTCTTTCGGTCACACGCACCCGCTCCCCTATTCTGTTAATTTCTGCTTTTTGGTCTCTGTACGCTCGACGTTTATCTCGCCTTTGCTATTCTGTGATATAGATGCTTTGACCCCACCTCGGAGGTTCAGAGTGACCTTTGCCAGTCCTCCGGTGTATATCTCCTCAACTGCTGCCTTGAGAATATTCACGATGCCCTCACTGCATCTCTTTTCCGGTGCTGCTGCCTCTCCGAACAATGCAGCGACGTTCTGCATCGCCTTTTCTTTCCTCTGTTTCTCTTTCTGATACTCAACCGCCTGTTCGCAGGTGCAGGACATTGTCGCCTGTTCCTCTGCCTGTGGCTGTGTCAATTTCTCCTCGCTGTCAATCTGCACCATCTGTCCGCAGAATCGACACGGTGCTGTGTTGATGATGTTTCCCATGTTCAATCCTCTCTTTCTGTCGCTCTCATGCGACCTCCTGCAAAATTATCTTTCTGAATATGCTCTCAAATATTGGAACTGCGATGCTGTTCCCTGCTTGGTCATATAAAGCCTTGTAATATTTCCCGTTTCTCTCTTGAACTGCTTTCGCCCTGTCAAAATCCTCGTCTGAATATCCCATCAATCTCCAACACTCACGCTCTGTCAAATACCGATACCGTCCATCTCCTCGGTCGATGACCTGTGCAGGTGTCCGGTCTTGCCTTGTTGTGATTGTATATGCACAATCTTTGATGACCGTTGCTCTCCGGATTCCTTTTCCTCCGATACATGCAAGGACGGACGGTTGTGTGACATCGTATATATCCGGAACATCATCCTCAAGGAACTCTTGCAGGTTTCGCATCGGTGTTCGTATGAGGTCATCAAACTCGAACTTTTCACCGTTCAGAACGGAAACCGTAAACACTCGCTCTCTCGCCTGTGGCAACCCGAACTCTCTTGCATCCAGTACCTCGAAATTGTTCGTGTACCCTAGACGCTCCATTTCAACCATGTATCTGTCGAAATTCGGTCTCATGTACTTCGATTTCACATTCTTCACATTTTCCCATATCACATATTTAGGTCGCCATTCTCCCATGTTCTCAATGATGTGTATTGTCTCCCACATGAGAGATGACCTTGTTCCGCTGCCCTCGTCCGAACCTTTCCCTCTGTTGATTCTTCCGTCTCCTGTCGCTTTCCCTTGATGTCCTGCGATGCTCATGTCTTGACAAGGCGAACCATGAATCAAAATATCCGGTTTCAAGTTCCATCCGACAACCGTCTGCGTTTTATACTCTAGTTCATCACGGAACATTGAATTGTATGAACGTACTGCCTTTTCATTGATTTCCACGTAGTCGATTGCTTTGGTCGGGATGTTGAGATTCCTCAACGCACATCGAGGTGAACCGATTCCTCCGAATAACTCAAGGATTTGTATTGTGTCGTTTTCCATGCTTATTCCTCCGTTTCTAATATCTCTCGCCGAATACTGCGACACATTCTGCAAACACTTTTTCGTTTGGAATATAGCAAATTGAAAAATTGTTATATTCCGTGTGTTTTGTCAAGAAATATTCCTCACATGCTTGTATCTCTGTCAATCCGTCGAGTTGCAATGCCCATAATATTTCACGCTCTTCCTCGCATAACGACCGACCTTTTTCTAATAGTTCCATATTCATTCCTGTGTCCGCTGCTGCCATATTCTCATGTAACTCCCATCCCTCCTCACGGTACACTTTCAATCTTTCGTCGTCGATGACTGTAAATTCGTGATTGAGCAGTGTCACATCTTCTGTCGTATGAATTACACAAACCTGTCTGTCGAACCTATCCTGTTTCGGTATTCCCCAGTATATGCCGAACAAATGAGGCTTGCATTTTACATCAACCGGAATTTGTCTTGTTATGAGTACCCATGCACCGGAGTTCACTTCACATTCTTCAAAATGTTCCATGTTCGGGTCATAAGTTCCACTTTGTTCATAATGTTTCCGGCTTTTCTCATGGTCTAACATGTCTACCCCTCCATTTCCTTGATTATTTCATGAACTACATTGCGATAGTCCTGTGATGTGATGCATCTCGGTGAGAACTTCGGAACGGGTGTCATTGCGATGGTTGCCCTCTCTGCAATGATTGACCTGCGGACTGGAGTGACGAACATGTCAAATCCAGATTCCGTTTTCATCCATTCCTCAAAGTCCAGTGTTGTCTTATTCTTCATCCGCATGGTCATGAGACCCTTGATTCTCAATTCCGGATTGATTTCCCTCAAGTCCTCAACCTGCTCCTCAAGGTTGTGGATTGCCTCATTCTCATATCCACCAACTTTCACGGGTGCAATGACCATCTGTGCAGCAAGCAGGATGTTGATGACCACCATGTCAAAGAATCGTCCGCAGTCACAAATTCAATAGTCGTATGCCTCTGATACCTCCTCAAGTGCCTCCTTGAATCTCGTGACCTGCTTTTCCTCGGATTTCATGATGTTGCTGTGGGTGTCATGCAAGTACCCGTTTGCTGTGATGATGTCAATATGCGAATACTGCGTCGGCTTTATGAGTTCTGATGTTCTGTATGTACCGCCCACGCACTCGTGACGCTCAAGCAGTTCGCTCATGCCGATTCCCTCCGGCTCGAACTGCTCCAGTGTCTTGGATGTGTCTCCCTGTGGGTCTCCGTCTATCAATAAAACTCTTTTCTTGTACTCCTCGCCTAAAATATAAGCGATTGAATCAGAGGTTGTCGTCTTGCCGATTCCCCCTTTTGGTGACATTACTGCAATTATTTTCATTCTGATTCCTCCTATTATCCTCTTGTTGCTCTGTTACATAAAGTTTCTATCCTCCGGCTGTCTCCATCCGCATCTGTGCATGTGCATACTCTCGCCCACTTTGTAGAGTATGCATGTGAATCCTGCTGCCAGTGCGATGATGATGACTGCTGCCACGATGATGATTTTTCCCACGTTCTCACCTCCTATATGAAAATTGTGTAATAGATGCACAACTGCAAATCACTGAAAGAATAGTCCGGTGTTTCCTCCGGCTTGAGCGGTGCGTCAAGACCCAGTTCTTTCCATCTCCTGTGTCTAATTTCCGGAACGGGTCTGAATTTCTTGACCTCTGTATCTCCTATCTGTGCAATGAGTTCCGCATTTGCCCTCATGTTTGCGAAATACTCATTGTATATTTCCTCGTCATTCTGAAAGATTCTCACTTTGTCCGGACTTTCGAGGATTGTCATTACATCCTTGACCGTCATTTTGCTGCACCTCCTGTCCTGCTGCCCTCTTTGACTTTTCCATCCTTGAGGATGCTGTTGTTTGGGATGCTCATTTGCATCGGTGCGTGTCTGTTCTGTTTTGTGGCAAGATTCAAATATTCCTCAAGGACATTGATTGCCTCCTCTGCTGAATAACAGGTCGCAACGAAATGTCCTGCCTCTGCCATGTCTGCAAGGAACTCTTTTTGTGTCTCCTGCTGCCTGTTGTTTCCGTATTTCATCTCGATGTATAACCCGAAATAGATTCCTTTTGCGTATGGGAGGCATAAATCGGAAACACCTGCCTTGACACCCATCTGCTTGAGTTTGACCGCCTCCATCTTGTTCCTGCTGCCTCCGTTCGGCACATGATGCAGCCACTTGAGTTCCGGATGCCTGTTCTGATTCCAGTTCGCCCACGAGATGACATTGATTTGTTCTGTGTCCTCGCTCCTCATTGCATATTTCATGTTCATTCGCTCTCACCTCCGTCCTTTGGTGACTTGTCTGCGCTGCAAATGTCAAAATACTCGCAAAATAGACAAATGCTGTGACAGTGGTCTCTTTCTGCCATGTGACAGATTCTTGCAATTATTTTTCTGATGATTTGCAACATTCTCTTGTTTTCCTCCCTCTTGTCTCTCTGTATGTCAAATGTGAGTGCATGAAAACGCTGCTTTCTGTGAATCCTGCTCTCTTTCTTTTCTTTGGATTCTCACATGTCCAGTTCCCCAGTCTTATCAACTCGCCTTTTCTCGTATTGGATAGATGCTGATATGGGAACGGTGTCAAACTGACATGAATTTCCTCAACCTCATGCGTTTCCTCGTTCCATCCCTTGACCCCGAATCTTGTCCGGTCAACTCCGATGAAGTCAATTTCGGCATCCTGCAACTGTTTCTCTGCTTTCCGGAAAAACTTCTCTTTCTCTGACTGCTACCAGTTGAATCTCACTGCTGCAACACCTCCTCAATTTCTTTCGCCCTCTCCATGATTCCGGCATTGTAATCATAGACATATATTCCTTTACTCCATAGATGCCTATATGCTCCGTCTTGTCCGTAATTGTATGCAGCAAGTGCATCCTGCTGCGTTCCGTACTTGTTGAGGAGAGATGCAAGATAATCAACCCCGACAAGGATGTTCTGATACGGATTCATGAGGTCAGTGCAGTTCAACCTCTCCATCCGGTCTCTGTGATATTCCTCGAATATCTGCATATAACCGATGCTGCGACCATCGTCTCCGATTTTGTCAAATTCATATCCGGATTCACGCTCAATCAGTGCAAGCACGAGTTCATATCTGACACCGTAGTTCTCGCAGACGATGTATGTATATATCTGCATCTTTTCCGGCATATATCCTCCGGCTTTTTGATATTCCTCCGGTATCTCATAAAACTGGAATCCCTCGACATCATCTGACCCCCAGTCCTCCGACATGGTGTCAAATACTGCGTATCTGTCCGGTGTTTCCTCTGTACCTACTGCCGACCCGTTCAAAATATCCTCAACTCCTGCGGTCACACCTGCTGACGCTCGTCCTGTCTCCTCCTGCTGCATCCCTGTGATTTCCTCTGTCCTCTGCTGCTCCTGCTTTCTTCTCTCATTTCCTCTGACCGTTGTTGCAAGCATGTGAATTATCAATGTGAGTGCAAGCACAATCAGAATCACCATGCACCTGCTGTCATGCTGTCTCGCTCTTTTTCTTGTCATCGTTTCCTCCTTTTTCGCATCCTCGCTCGTATGTAGAACATTCCGTTGAAATCGTTGTAATAAACACCGGAATCCGTGAAATCATAGTCCGGAAACCACTTTTTCATCTGAACCTCAATCGTGTTCCTGTCCTTGAGCATTTCATCCACATATTTCTTGATTTTCTTATAGTTCCCCTTGCCTTTTTCCGGCTGTTTGGAATGAACCACACGAATCTCCGGTTGCCTCAATCCCTTTGAGGACATCCATCTCTTTTCTGACTTGATGCGGTTCTTTTCCTCGGTGATGTAGTGTGCCAGTCCGGACAATCCGTTCTCGTCTGTCTCCAGTCGTCGAACCTCGTTCCTGCTTGACTGCCCCCAACATGCCTCAACCGTGTCCATGTCCATGTCTCCGTCCATGACAATGTGATGATGCCATCTGATTTCCTCGTTCGGATTGTAGGCATTGACAATCACATATCTTGCGTTCTCCAGTCCTCTCTTTTTCCTCTGATAGTTCACCCTGCGGATGTACTTTTGCACATTTTTAATTGCTGCATCCACATCTCCGTCCGGAGGGAGGTGTTCGTCATCGTATGTGAGCGTTATCCATATATCACGACTGGAGAAATTCTCGTTGATTAGTCGCTCCACATACTTCCTCGCATTCTTGTCGTTGAGATTTCTTTGAGCCTGTGAGTTGTCTTTCTTGACTGTTCTCCCTGCCTCCGGTACTGCATCCATGTTCTTGAACTGTGGATATATCTCAACATCCAGTTGCTCTCCTGCTCTTACCTCCTTGAGTGCGTATACAAGAGACCTCCTGTTCTTTGCCATCTGCTCAATAAAGAACTCATTTATGTCCTCTATTGATTTATTGAACGCTGCCTCATAGTCGTATGAGACATACTGTTCTTTTCTCTTTCTCTTATCCATCTGACACCATCCTGCTGTCATATATACATTTAGGTTTTCGTTGACTTGTTAATATCTATAACAAGGACGCTCAACCCCTCAAAAACCCTTTTAGAATCAGCGTTTTTCACGCTTTTTCTGATTGCATTTTCGTGTCAGATTTGCTATAATATCTTTAGTGAGTTTCAAGTCTGACACGACTTGCATCGGACATCCGGTTGCGACGGATGTCCTTTTTCTTTTGCCCTCATTCCTCAATCTCTGTCACTTCACAATAGTCCACAACATCAAACTTTGATTCCTCTGCTGCCATTTCCTCGGCAACCTCTTTCGTTTCTGCCTCGACTTCTATTTCTTCGCTCGCATAAACTAACACCGACCATCTTTTCATTGATTTCCTCCTATGTGTATTCCTCACGAATGTTTCCATCCATGTCGAAAGTATATTGTCCGTCTATACTCTTATCTTCCATCCACCACTTGAACACTTTGAGACCTGTCGCCCATTTTTCTCCATTTTTGAGACCTCGTCTCTCTCTCTCTCTCTCAACATGCGGTCAAACGCTCTGATGTATGCCTCTTTATATTTTGGATAACGTTCAAACTCTTTCCATCTGTGCAACCCTGCCATCGGACACCCGATGCAGCCAACACGGTTCTGACCGCATCCGTACAAGGGATTGAGTGTGATGTTTTCTTTTCTTATGTACCACCATAGAAAATCATCATCCCAATTAAGCAGCGGATTTATGAGCGTTTTGTGTGTTCTGTAACAACTCTCGACGATTCTCCTGTTCTCGTCATTGTCTAGGTTGTAGACAATGATTCCTCCTTTTTTCGTCTCAACGAAATCCTCGTTTTTCTCAATTTTTTCCTTGAGGGATTTCTTTGGTTTTGTGAAAGTGACAATTCCTTGATTCTCTTTTCTGTTCTTACTTTCGCTCCTGCGTACTCCAGTGACTAACTTTTCACCGAAACCGCTGCCCTCTTTCAATTCAGCGCAACAATATCTCATGAGCCTTGTCGGAGGAGTGCAGTGTCTTACTATCAACTGCCACATTGTCTCCTTTGGGTAACTTATCTCGTACTCGATACCCATTGCCTCGAATCGTTTCTTTTCTTCTCTTACAAAATAAACCGTTTCCGGTGCATCTACTGTCGTGTGATTGTGTCTGATTTTGAAATTCATCCCATACTTTTCATGTGCTTTCATTGCGACCACTTTCAAAACACTGGAATCTTTTCCTCCACTGTCCGAAATGACACAACCGCTGTTGTGACAAAGCGTATTCAGAAATTCAATTGTATTTTCTTCCAATCGTTCCATCTTGCCTCTCCTGTTATGTACTGCGGTTGACTGCTGCAACAATCAACCGTCTCAAATTGTTTTTCTCATACCTTGCTATTTTGTTTTATACCGTTGCGACTGCTGCCTCCTTTTCTTTCTTGAGCCACTTTTCACGCTCGTCTCTTACTCCGTCCATATATCCGACAATTCTTGCCTTGTGTTCTGCATCAAGTTCAACGAACTTTTCTGCCATGCTCTCAATTTGCTCTTTTCTCTCGTCCTTTGACATTTCCGTCACTCCTTTCCTCTGATTCTTTCAAGTTCCTGCTCGATGTCCTTTCCGGAATATTCGTGCAGTAGTTTCTCTGATATGTGGTATGTCCAAATTGATGACATCTTGATTGCTGTTCCGATAGGGAGTTTCCCTTGCTGCATTGCAACTCTTACGAATTGAGGTGACACATTCAGAATCACCGCAGCCTCGGTCGGCAATATTCGTCCTATTTCCATTGTCACCGCCTCCTTTTTACTGTCTGCACCATAAATGCATTACAAATTTGTAGATTCTTTTTAGCGTCTTTTCGCTTTTTATCTGATTTACCATCTCGCAAATGCTTTCCTTGTACATTTCTTCTGCGTTATCTTTGATTACATTATATTTATCTCTGATTACCTTGTCAACCCCTTTTGTTATCTCTGATTACTTTTTTTATTGATTTTTATTTGTTGTAGTGTTATTCTTAAAGAATAAACATTGAGATAAGGAGGACAAACAATGACGCAAGGCGAAAGAATCAAAGAAGTCAGAACCTCTCTTGGGCTTACTCTTGAAAAGTTCGGTGACAGAGTTGGTGTGACAAAGGTTGCGATTTCCAACATCGAAAAAGGAAATAGAAATCTCACTGAACAAATGACGAAATCCATCTGTCGAGAGTTTGGTGTTGACTATATATGGTTGACTACTGGAGATGGAAACATGTTCGTCGAGAGTGATGATGATTTCCTTGAAAGAATAGACCGCATCATGGCAGGTGAGAACGATGACAGAAAAGCAATGATTAAAGCATTGTTGTACGCATCTGATGACGACATTGCTGTCGTTAATAATATGATAAATTCATTCCTGTCGTTTAGAAATTCGCAAAAAGAAAAAGACTGACAGTCTTTCAACTGTCAGTCTCGTGGGTGTAGAGATACAAAACGAATTTGTATATCCTCTTGAGGATGCGTTCACTATGTATCTTGCCGACTATTTCAATTATAGTCTCTTTGTATTGCAAGGAACATCACCACCCTTTCCGTGTACAGAATAACACATATTTCCATGATTGTGGAAATTTTGAGGTTCATTTCCATAATTGTGGAAATCGTCTCTCAACTCCATTCTTTCATGTATGTATGTGTTAAAATATTATTATTTGTACTCGGAATCAAAAAGGTCTGTGATTTTTACATCCAGTGCAATCGCTATTGTCTCAAGTTGAAACAATGTCGGTGACACCTTTCCGTTTTCGATGTTGTTGAGCGTACTCTTTCCGATTCCGGATTTTGTTGCCAACTGCATCAATGTGAACCCCTTTGAGGTTCTCGTTTCCCATAACAGAATTTTCATCTTGCTCACCTCCTTTCCTAAAAGGAAGTTTACAAGGGTGAAAATATTAAGATTATTTTGAACGGAGGTGACTGCATGTCAAAATGTGTGAAATGTGGAAAACATGGACTTTTCGTGATGGTGAATATCCGAACCGGATTGTGTTCGTCCTGTCAAAAACAGTATGAAAAGGAACTCGCTGCTCCCGTCGCTCCTGCTCCAGTTGAAAAGACCATTGAGATTCCTACAATCTACATCGGAAACGACATGAAATATGCAAGGACAAAACACTTTGACGATGTCGAACTTGCAAAACTTGAGGTTTTTCCGGATTTTTCAAAAGTACACTGTTGTGATGATGTCTCTTTTGTACCTACCGGAGACGGTATCATCGCAAAGATATATTCGGAGAGCATCGGTCGTGTTGTTGATGAATCTATTTCAAAACGCATCACGGAATCTCTTGAAAACAAACTCCCGATTTTCTCTCAAGTCCTCGGATATGATGATGAAACTGGAGAAATTCACATCGTTGTTTCTTTCTACAAAATTGTTGACTATGATTATAATGACTACGCACAAGAAAGAGATGACACCCTCGACAATGAGGTTGTTGCTTATTTTTAAGTATTAAAAAAGCGACCTCCGCTGCAACGGAAATCGCTTTGCTGAAACATTTTTCTCATACCCTGCAAAAAGTACAAGATTTGAATGTCTCGAACACTATCATTCTATCATAAAACCGTGCTTTTTGCATTGGTTTTATTTTTATACTCATTTTTACGGAGGTGATAGAATGAAACTCCCTAACGGGTTCGGTTCTGTCTATAAACTTTCCGGAAATCGTCGGAATCCGTATGTCGCCAAAAAGACAAGCGGATGGGAAATTGACGAGAAAACAGGAAAATCAAAACAGGTTTATACAGTAATCGGGTATTATCCAACTAGAAAAGAGGCATTGACCGCCCTCGCAGAGTTCAACGCAAATCCTTATGATGTGAACGCTGCAAAGGTCACTTTCGAGGATATATATGAGCGATGGAGTGCTGAACATTATCCGACTGTTAGTCACTCGAACGTGCAAGGCTACAAGGCAGCATGGAATCTCTGCGGAAAGATTGCTCGAATGAGGTTCGTTGATGTCAAACTTGACCACTTGCAGATGATTGTCGATGAATCCGGCAAGAATTATCCCACACTCCGGAAACTCAAAGTCCTTTTCGGTCTCATGTACAAATACGCTATCATCCATGAGGTCATCCCGAAAGAGAGGAATCTTGTTGAATATGTAAACATCAAGGGTGCAGGGAATCCGAACGCATACAACCGAAAGCCATTCTCAAAAACAGAGGTCGCTCGTGTGTGGGATGCTCATGAAAGCAATGTGTATTATACAACCGTCCTCATGCTCTTATATACCGGATGCAGAATCTCGGAACTGCTCAATCTCAAGAAAGAGGATGTCAACCTTGAGGAGAGATATTTCAATATTGTGCAAGCAAAAACTGCTGCCGGAATCCGCATTGTACCGATTGCAGACAAGGTCTTTGATTTCTTTGTCTACTGGTACAACATTGAGGGTTGCGAATACCTGCTCTGCACTCCGGAGAGGGAACATTTCACATATAGGAACTATTTTGATTCATACTGGTCGCCACTGATGGAACAACTGAACATCGAACACACACCGCACTGCACCCGTCACACCTGCATCTCAATGTTGACCGTCGCAGGAGTTGACGACAAGGTCATCAAAAAGATTGTCGGTCACAAGGGTCAAAGCGTGACGGAGGTTGTCTATACTCATTTTGAGATTGAGGAACTCCGTGACGCAATCAATCGGATATAGTGGGAGGTGCGTTGATGAACAGAAAAGAATATAAACAGGCTTTTGACAAGGAACGTTATGAAAGAATTGAGTTGAAAGTTCCTAAAGGAATGAAAGACATCGTCAAGTCTCTTGCAGGTGACAAGGGAATGTCGGTCAATGCGTACATTCAAGACCTTATCAGAAAAGACCAGTGTGGAATGTTTGACACGATGCAGATTGCAGAAAAGAACAGAGAAATGATTTCCGGCATCACCGGAAACATGCACGACGGATATGACATCATATTCAAGGATGGACATTCGTGCCACTGTCGCACGAAAAAGGATGTCCGGTCTTGTATCATAGAATATTGCAGTGAAAAAGGCGGTTGATACCGTCTTTTTTTCTGTCCTACGGAGGACACGCAAAGTCCTACGGAGGACACATTTTCGTTTGTTAGTTACCTGTTTGTTACTTGTTAGTTACCGCAACAATTTTGTGTATTTTGATACGATTTGAGGAATCTTTCAAAAGTAAAGAAAACCCCGAAAACACTGCGTTTTCGGGGTCTGTTGCTCTTTTTCGATATTCGGTTGAATTATCTCTTTGAAAACTGTGGAGCGCGACGAGCTGCTTTGAGACCGTACTTCTTACGCTCTTTCATTCGTGGATCACGTGTTAAGAATCCAGCTTTCTTAAGAACTGGTCTGTAATCACCGTCTACTGTAAGTAATGCGCGGGAGATACCATGTCTGATTGCTCCTGCCTGTCCTGTGTATCCGCCACCTTTAACGTTTACTAAAACATCAAATTTATCAGATGTCTCTGTAGCTACTAATGGCTGACGAACGATAACTTTTAATGTATCTAATCCGAAATATTCGTCGATATCTCTTTTATTGATTGTGATTTTACCTGTACCTGGTACTAAATATACTCTGGCAACAGATGATTTTCTTCTTCCGGTTCCGTAATTCTTTGTATTAGCCAATGTCCTTTACCTCCTAATTAGAATGTTAAAACTTCTGGTTTCTGAGCAGCATGTTTGTGATCAGGTCCAGCGTATACAAATAATTTTGTGTACATCTGTCTTCCTAAAGGTCCTTTTGGAAGCATGCCTTTTACAGCGTACTCGATAACTCTTTCAGGATGTTTTGCTAACATTTCTTTTAATGTAGTCTCTTTCATTCCACCTACATAATCGGAGTGGTTGTAATATACTTTCTGAAGTAATTTCTTACCTGTAACTTTAACTTTCTCTGCATTTACAACGATCACATAATCACCTGTATCGATGTGTGGTGTAAAGATTGGTTTATTTTTTCCTCTTAATACTTTAGCAACTTCAGATGCTAAACGTCCTAATGTCATACCTTCAGCGTCAACTACGTACCATTTTCTATCAATGGTAGCTGGGCTAGCCATAAAAGTTTTCATTGATTTTCCTCCTAGAAATAATGTTATGAAATGCTTCCACCATGTGAATGTCCAGGACACATCGCTTCTTCATTAAATAAATTGTTTATAGTTTAAATGTCTCACCGGGGCTTTTGGTTCGACATTAATTCACTATCACAGACTTATGTATTATATTACACGAATCCTTGCGTGTCAAGAAAATATTTCTATTTTTCCGGGCGATTTTTTAAGTTATCCACAGGATCTGACCATTCTTTCCGTCCTGTCAACATTTTCTCTCCTGCACAGATTTTAGATCATATACAAACTTTACGTCTGTTCCTGTAAAGCGTATGTTTCACTCTCCATACTCAATCCCCATCATCGTAAGTCCATGCGCCGGAGCCGTTGGTCCGGCAGCTGTGCGGTCTTTCTTCCCAAGGATCTGTGGTATCTCATCCGGCGCCATCTCGCCACCGCCGACACGTATCAGCGTTCCTGCGATAATACGCACCATATTATATAAAAATCCGTTTCCGGTCACTCGGATGGTAATAATGTCATTCCCGTCTTTCTCCACCTCACAGGAATAAATCGTGCGCGTCGTTGTTTTGACCTGTGCCCCAACTGCACAAAAGCTCTTGAAATCATGCTCTCCCACAAGATACGATGCCGCCTGCTTCATTTTGTCCACATCCAGTTTGTGATGATAAAAATAAGTGTCCAGTCTGCGGTTCGGCATACGGAAAGTACGGTTTAAAATGCGGTACTCGTATGTTTTCCGGCTGACCTGATATCTCGGATGCCAGTCGGACGGAACTTCGCACGAATCCTGCACGACAATATCCTCCGGCAGCCTCTGATTTAATGCAAATGAAATTTTATCTGCCGGCATTCTTGTCTCCGTATCGAAAATAGCTACATTTCCCATGGAATGCACCCCGGAGTCCGTCCGGCTTGCACCGGTCACTGTGATTTCTTCCCCCAGCAGCTTTGACAGGTTTTCATTTAGTACCTGCTCAATGGTGATTCCGTTCGGCTGTACCTGCCACCCGCAGTAATTCGTTCCATCATAGGCTACGATCAGTTTTACTCGCTTCATCCAATTTCCCTTTTCTTCATCTACACCTCTTCAGATAATTTTCGTATATCCAGTAACGTTACATCGGCCACGGCAAAAATGTACGACACAATAAGATCACGATAAAATACGCAAAGATGATTGCATAAGCCTTATGATCCCTCGCCACATATTTCAACGGTTTCATCTTGGTACGTCCCTCACCGCCATTGTAGCAGCGCGCTTCCATTGCCATCGCAAGATCGTCTGCACGGCGGAATGCAGAGACAAAAAGCGGTACAAGAAGCGGTACCATGTTCTTTACTTTATGGATCAGATTTCCGCTCTCAAAATCTGCCCCACGCGCCATCTGTGCTTTCATGATTTTGTCCGTCTCCTCGATCAGGATCGGGATAAAACGCAGTGCAATAGACATCATCATAGCGATAGCATGCACCGGAATACCGATTTTGCTCAGTGGCATGAGTGACTTTTCCAGACCATCTGTCAACTGATTTGGTGTTGTCGTTAAAGTCATGATCGAAGTTCCCAGAATCAGGTATGTCAGTCGGATTGCCATCAACACTGCATTCTGCGCACCTTCTGCTGTGATCTTAAAAATCCACAACTGCACGATCGGTTCACCCGGTGTCAGGAACAGGTTGAATAATGCTGTGATAAGCATTAACACCATGATCGCCTTCAATCCTTTTACCATGAACTTAAACGGCACCTTTGATGTTTTGATCACTGCAAACAGAAATGCCGTAGCTGCAAGCAGCGCAGCAATTCCCTTAAAGCAGAACAGCGATATAATATAAATTAATGTTGCAAATAATTTTACTCTCGGGTCCAGTTTATGAATGACAGAATCTGCCGGATAATACTGGCCTAACGTAATATCTCTTAACATAAGTTCTCCTCTTCCAGATTGGAACCCCTGTGATTCGGTTCCCTTCCAAGTAAAACTTCCAGTAAGCTCTCCCTTGCCTCCGCAACGGTTGTAGCCTCCGTGTTTACATTCAGTCCTTTTTCTTTCAGTTCATGCATCAGATAGGTTACCTGCGGTGCTGCAAGCCCGATCTGTTCCAGTTCTTTGTAATGTTTGAACACTTCACACGGAGTATTGTCAAACATCACCTGTCCATGGTTCATCACAATGATACGTTCCACGTATTTTGCAACATCCTCCATGCTGTGGGAAACAAGGATGACCGTAATTCCTTTTTCCTTATGCATTCTTGCGATGAGATCTAGGATTTCATCTCTTCCTGCCGGATCTAAACCGGCGGTCGGCTCATCTAAGATCAGCACTTCCGGTTTCATTGCAAGTACACCCGCGATCGCAACTCTTCTTTTCTGCCCGCCGGAAAGGTCAAACGGCGACTGATAGTAAAGTTCCTCCGGCAGTCCTACGCTCCTCAATGCCTCAAATGCACGCAATCCTGCTTCTTCCTTGGACAATCCCTGATTTTTCGGTCCAAAACACACATCATCAAAAATGGTCGTCTCAAATAACTGATGCTCCGGGTACTGAAATACAAGTCCAACACGGTTTCGAAGTTCTCTTAGGTCAAAATCCTCGTCATAAATATCCTGACCATTAAAATAAATCGTCCCGGAAGTTGCCTTCACCAGACCGTTCAAATGCTGGATCAAAGTTGATTTTCCGGAACCAGTATGTCCGATCACACCGATAAACTGTCCGTCCTTGATCTCTAAGTTTACATCCTTAAGCGCCTGAATCTGGTAAGCAGTTCCCTCGCTGTATACATAATTTATCTTATCTAAAATGAGTGACATGGCACCCTCCATTATTTCTTTTCCGCTCAGGAAATCTTTCCCTGCGGTATTCCACACTGTCTGCTTACGTCTATCCCGCGATTTTCATAATCGCGTCCACAAGTTCTTCTCTGGTCAAAACCCCCAATGGAATGTCAAGTCCCGACTGACGCAGCAGATCTGCTAACAATGTGATCTGTGGAACATCCAGCCTGTGCTCTTTTAATGTTCCCACCTGTGAAAAGATTTCACGCGGTGTTCCCTGCATGACAACATGTCCTTTATCCATGACATAAACATAATCTGCATCCACTACTTCTTCCATATAATGTGTGATGAGCAGAATTGTCACGCCTTTTTTCCGGTTCAGCTCATGCGCTGCATGTAATACTTCTTTTCGTCCATTCGGATCGAGCATGGCAGTCGGTTCATCTAACACGATGCATTTGGGTTCCATTGCCATAACACCCGCGATCGCCACACGCTGTTTCTGTCCACCGGAGAGTTTGTTCGGGGAATGGTGTCTGTACTGTAACATTCCAACTGATTTTAAACTTTCTTCCACTCTCTGCCAGATTTCATCCGTCGGAACTCCGATATTTTCCGGGCCGAATCCGACATCTTCTTCTACCACGCTGGCAATGATCTGATTATCCGGGTTCTGGAATACCATTCCGGCTGTTTTCCGCACTGGAAGGATATTTTCTTCCTGCGTCACATCTTTTCCGTCTACCCAGAGACTTCCCTCCGTCGGAGCAAGTAATGCATTGATATGTTTTGCCAACGTAGACTTTCCAGAACCGTTATGACCTAAAATAGCAATAAACTGCCCCGGCTGCACATCAAGGTTGATATGATCTAATGCTGTCTGGATGGATTCCACATTGCCTTCTTCGTCCCGGCGGATATATTCATGAACGAGCTGTTTTGCTTTGATGATTCCCATCCGTCTAATCCTCCCACTTTAATCGATGAAGCTGTCCCTCTAACTTCATATGGTCAAAATGATTCTGTCTGAGAGCTTCATACAAAACAATCGCAACAGAATTGGAAAGGTTCAGCGATCTTGTCTCCCCGATCATTGGAATCCGTACACAGGTATCCGGGTTCGCTTTTAAAATTTCTTCCGGGATTCCGGCACTTTCTTTTCCAAACATGATGAAGCAGTCCGGTTCATAGGACACGTCCGAATACACATGTCTTCCCTTTGTGGTTGCCATATAAATCTTCGCATTTGGATTTTTTTCACAGAAATCATCCCAGTTTACATAAGTTGTAACATCCAGATCTTTCCAGTAATCCATGCCTGCCCTTTTTAACGCTTTTTCATCCAGTCGGAAACCAAGCGGTTCGATCAGATGAAGTTTTGTTCCTGTCGCAACACAGGTTCTTCCGATATTTCCTGTATTTGCCGGTATTTCCGGTTCATATAATACAATATTTAACTCTGCCACTAATTTTTCTCCTCACGCAGTTCTTGAATGAAAATCTCCATGCGATCCAATGCCTTCTTTAAATCTTCCAGAGAATATGCATAAGAAATACGAAGATATCCCTCGCCGCAGTCACCAAATGCGGTTCCCGGTACAACTGCCACTTTCTGCGAATTCAACAGTTTTGTTGCAAATTCTTCCGATGTCATGCCAAATTCCTTAATACATGGAAAAACATAGAATGCCCCGAACGGTTCAAAACAGGATAATCCCATTTCCTGAAAGCGGTGCATCAGATAACGGCGTCTTCCATTATATTCCTCACGCATCTTCGCAACATCCTCATCTCCGTTCCGAAGTGCTTCAACTGCCGCATACTGACTCGTCGTCGGTGCGCACATGATCGCAAACTGATGAATCTTTAACATCTGCTTAATGATCACTTCCGGTCCACATGCATAACCTAATCTCCATCCGGTCATCGCATAGGATTTGGAAAATCCATTGATCAAAATGGTACGCTCTTTCATTCCCGGAAGTGATGCAATGGTAACGTGATTATTACCTGTATAAGTCAACTCTGAATAGATTTCATCGCTCAGCACAAACAGGTCATATTTTTTTACGACCTCGGCTATTTTTTCCAGATCTTCCTTCTCCATGATCGCTCCGGTTGGATTGTTTGGAAATGGAAGCACTAATAATTTTGTCTTTGGTGTGATAGCCGCCTCTAATTCTTCCGGTGTCAGGCGGAACTGATTTTCCGCTTTTAATTCAATGATCACCGGTGTTCCATTGGCAAGCACACAGCATGGAAGATAGGACACATAACTCGGCTGTGGAATCAGAACCTCATCTCCCGGATCAAGCATGGCACGCATCGCAATATCAATTGCCTCACTGCCTCCTACGGTCACCATAATCTCATTGTTGTAGTCATAAGATACACCAAAACGTCTTTTCAGATATTTATCAATTTCAATTTTTAATTCTTTCAGTCCTGCATTGGAAGTATAAAAAGTTCTTCCCTTTTCCAGCGAATAGATACCCTCATCACGGATATGCCATGGTGTGTCAAAATCAGGCTCACCAACACCAAGCGAGATAGCATCTTTCATCTCATGAACAATATCAAAAAACTTACGGATTCCGGATGGCTGGATCGTTGTGATTGTTTTGCTTAACGGATTCCTCATATTACATCTCTATCCTTTCGTCTTTTGCCTGTTCTGCCATAACGGTTCCATGATCTTTATATTTCTTTAAAATAAAGTTTGTCTTAGTGCTTAAAACAGAATCCAATGGGGATAACTTATCAGAAACAAACTGTGAAACTTCACGAAGTGTTTTTCCTTCGATCGTTACCATGAAATCAAATCCTCCGGAGATCAGATATACAGAATTCACTTCCGGATAGTTGTAGATACGCTCAGCCACTTTGTCAAATCCCATACCGCGCTGAGGAGTAACACGAACCTCGATCAATGCTGTTACTTTTTCAATTCCGGCTTTGTCCCAGTCAATCAATGTATGATAACCGCAGATGATGTGTTCCTCTTCCATCTTCTGAAGCTCATTGACAACAGATGCCTCATCCACACCTAAAATAATTGCAAGTTCTTTTAAATCAATTCTACTGTTTTTCTCTATAAAAGTTAAAATCTTTTCACGCATAATCACAAATTCCTTTCTCTCATTCCACATACACTACTTCATAGGATCAAATATTTTTTTACATTTGTAGTAGTTATCTCCCAATCACTTTATATAACTCATCCGTCTTTGGTGGCTCTAAAAATCTTCGTTCATCCTCATTCAGCAGAACACGGTCATTTCCCGCGGTAGCTTTTCCGATGATTGTCGCTTTGATCCCTGCTTTTTCCAGTTCGCGCACCAGATGATTTCCATCCTGTGCCGCCATCAGCATACATCCGCTGGAGATCAAAAGATAAGGATTCACTCCGAAAAATTCACAAACCTCTACTGTTTCCTGACGAATTGGTATCTTCTTTAAGTCGATTTCAAGTCCGACGCCAGATGCTTCTGCCATTTCCCACAGAGCTCCGAAAATTCCGCCCTCTGTCACGTCATGCATTGCACTAACGCCAGACGTCACGGCGACTGCGGCCTCAGACTGTACAGAAATATATGCATCCAACGCTTTTGCATTCTCAATAAAAGGAACTGCAAAATGCGTTTTTAATTCTTCTTCTTTTTCTTTTGCAATAATGGAAGTACCTTCAATTCCAATCCATTTGCTGACTAAAATATCCATGCCCGGTCTTGCACCTGCAGTGGAGATCAGATGTCCTTTTTTCACTTTTCCGACTCCACAGACACTGATGACCGGCTGGTTTACCACTCTTGTAACCTCGGTATGTCCGCCCATAACCTGCACATTTGCTTTTGCGCAGGCTTCCTCCACCTGCTTCATCATCAGGCACAGATCCTGTTCGCAGACAGAAGTTGGCAAAAGTACCGTAAGAAGTACTCCGACTGGTTCCGCCCCTGCACTCGCAAGATCATTCACCGTGATCTGGATTGCAAGCGTTCCGATATCCTTCGCTGTTCCCGTGATCGGATCAGTCGACATCACAAGTGTCTCATCCTCCGCAAGCTGCACTGCTGCACAGTCCTCGCCAACTCCGGCTCCCAAAACCACTTCCGGTCTCATCGTATGAATTTGTTTAAAAACAGAACGTTTCAGCACGTTCTCCGGTACTTTTCCAACTTTCATAATCTTTTATCTACTGTCCTTCTGTTGTTGTATTTCCTGTAATCTGGCTCTCATCCACGGTTCCAAGGATCGCTGCTGCTTCCGCAGAGCTGTCCGCCGGTGCCTCCGCCGGAGCTTCTGACGGTGTCTGTCCTGCTCCGCTATACTGGGCGACCGTTGCATAAATTGTCGCCTCATCTCCGGTTGCCAATGCTGCATTGACCGCTGCCACTGCATTCGGATCTGCAGATGCAGTTCCTACATTCACGATCTTAGGAGATGATTTGTAAGTGCTCTTATTAATTGCATCTCTGCTCTGCTCCACGCCGTCGACTGTTACGATTTTCCACAGTCTTGCCACATATCCCATATGTTTGCCCTGGGTTGTCGAGATAGAACCGATTGCATCTCCGGTTGCCACAAACTGTGTGCCGGGATCTTCCTCCGATACGACCTCACTCTCATATGTCACTTTGCGATTTGAAGGTCTGGTCTCCTGTCCGTATATGTTAAAATAAATGTCTTTTCCAACCGTATACCCCTCGATATAAATCGGTGCATCGAGATTATTGACAAATTTTAAATCCTTGTAATCTCCTGCAATTGCAGCATCCATAGATGGTTTTACATAGGTTACGATCATGGAATGGTTTGAGCGCTGTGTCACCTCAAGTTCCGCCTTTAACACTGCGTTGTATAACGTTGTTGACACCTGACATACACCGCCGCCATAAGACTGCACGGTCTGTCCATTCTCGTAAGCACCTGCAAGTTCATAACCGCCCGCTGCCGTCAACGGTCCGATCGTCTGTCCAACAGAGAACTCCTCTCCCGGATATAATACGGTTCCATTGATCTTGCCTGCTGCCACACTGATATTAGCACATCTTCCGGCAGATGAAGTACTGTAATTGGTCGTGTAACTGCCAAGCAGATCTTTTACCTTTGCCAGTTCTTCCTTCGTTCCTTCCGGCTCCACAACTTCTGCCACAAGGTCAATCGAGGCATCCGTGCCATCCCAGTCGTTTTTTAAGTAATCTTCGATCGTCATCAGGGATTTTTCCACATTTACCTCAACACCGGAACTTCCCTCAATAAACTGAAACTGCCCATTCTCGCGGATCAGTCCGTTGTCAACTGCTTCATTGTTCAGTTTTTCTGCTTTTGCAGTCAATACTTCCCTTGCTGCTGTCTCATTTAATCCTAACGGAAGTTCAAATACTTTACTTCCATGTTCCAGATCTTTTTTATCTTTATATCGTTTGATCAAATTGCCATTTCGTCCAACCGCAAGTGCTTCCTGCACTGCATTGGTATTCTGAAATGTGATGCCAAGCTCCTGTGCACTCACTTCCACACTTTTTCCATTGGCATTCAGTGTCAAAACAGCATCATCCACGCTCTGTGCATATGCACTGATGGCATCCACTGCCTCTTCCTCTGTCATGCCGCCGACATAGACATTTCCGATATAAACGCCATCTGCAATTTTATGATCCTCTGCTGTCTCTGCCTTTGTGACTGCCCTGTTTCCTGCAAAACCGATACACAATGCAGTCAACGTAAACAACGAAATCCATTTCATCCATTTTTTTGAAATATTATTCATAGCTGATCTCTTTCTCTTTTCTTTACACCGCAGTGCAAGCCCGACAAATCACAGATTTTCGGGCTGACGGGCATTCGCCCTATCATTCATGCTCACTTTTGCCTACGCGTACATTTTACCCCATTATTCGGCTGATTTTCAAGGTGCATAACCACGAATATGATTGACTGCCCCCTGGAATTTTAGTATATTTTACATGAAAGCGGCAAGCACGGTTGTAATAAGCATTGTAGCAACTACAATAATCACAATTGCAGCCATTAATTTTTGATTTTTTTTCTTACCAAAATTATACATAGAACTACCTCTTTCTATTCTTGAATTTATACAAAAGAAAGGACAATACAACATGGCATTTCCATTCTTAGGACTCTTTATTATCTTTCTTTCGGTTGCTGCCTATTATCGCAAGCGTGCGACTGCCCAGCAAAAGAAAGTGACGGAAGATTTCTGGAGCCGTGAAGATCAGGCGAACCAGATCCGCCGCAAGGATATCAGCAATCTTCCCTATATTACCATACCCTTGGAAAAATTTCCAATAGGTATCTCTGATGATGAAGAATTAACGGATTACGAAAACGATCTGAAAAATCTTGCCTCAAGAAAAATTTTAAATCTGAGCCATCAGAGCAATACGGACTTAAAGCTTGCCTATGGTCCTGCGAATCTTCCTGTTTTGTCAGAATATGACCAGAATTATACCACCCTTTTACGGAATCTTGTCGCCTATGCAGACTGCCTGATCAAAAACGGATTTGAAGCAGAAGCCGTTCCGGTTCTGGAATTCGGCATATCCATTGATTCTGACATCCGCGCCAATTATACGCTCCTCGCAGGACTTTACAGGGAACAGGGAAATGCGGCGAAAATCCAGGAGCTGATCAATAAGGCATCCTCACTTGATTCTATGATGAGATCTGCCATCTTAGAGCAGTTACACACCATACAAAACTCGTAATTTTACAGAACCACCGCAATGAGAGTCGTAAAGCTCATTCGGCTGGTTCTTTTTTCATTTTTCCATATTGTGCAATAAGCTGATCGGTAAGCCTTGAGATTTCACTGCGCGTTGCATCCTCATAAATTTCCGGCATTGGAATTCCGTGAAATTCCACAAACTGTTTCAGATATTTGATCTGTTGTGGCGTCGCCGGGGACTGTTTTTTCACTTTATATTGCAACGGATATGGTCGAAACGCCTCCGTTGCTCCTGCCTCATACATTTTTTGCATTTGTTCAAAAATCTGCTGCGTTTCCATCACATCATCCAGTGCTCGGTGTGCATGAACACGCTCGATTCCAAAATAGCTGCACAGACTTGCAAGGTCTTTTTTCTGTTCCTGTGGCAGAAATTTTCTTGCCAGTTTTAATGTATCTACTGCATTCCGCTCAAAAGTACGCTTGTGATTCACCGCCCACTGCTTCAAAAAACTGTAGTCAAAAATCACATTCTGTCCCACCAGAATATCCTCTCCGATGAAATCAAAAAATGCGGCAAGCGTTGCATCCGTCTCTTTTCCCTGCGCAGCCATCTCATTTGTAATGCCTGTAAGCGAAACTACCTTTTCCGACAGCTTCCGTTTTGGATTGATGATCTCCGAAAAAGCAGCCGTCACGACATTTCCGCGCACCCTTGCAGCTCCAGCCTCCAGAATGCGGTCTGTCTTTGCGTTCAGCCCTGTCATTTCCAGGTCGATCACCACATAATCAGTTAACACAACTTCGCCTTTCCGGCACTTTTTGCCTCCTCAGCCATGCTGACTGCCGTCACCTCTGTCACATGCGCCTGATGATCCAACGGATCACGGTTTTCATAGTCAAACAGCATATAAACCGGCTGTTTCAGGCGTGTCGGGATTTCATTCAGTGCTTTTTTGCGCTTTTCCGGAAAACGGTAATGGAATGGTTCCACATGGGATTTCACGCCGTTTTTGCAGTAATATCTCGTCTGCTCCTTAAACTCTGCCGGTGATGGTGCCCAGGACGGTCTGCTCTTGCAGTTTTCGCGGTAATAAAGATCAAATGTCAGACTCTCTTCGAGCATTAGCAATACCGTATCCTCACTCTTTCTCTCCCGCATAAACTCCAGCAGTATCTCTGCTCTGTGGATTCTGGAATGGCTCATCCCGAAATATCCTTTTTCCTCATAAAAAACACCAAGCTCCTGAAACATTGCAAAGGCACTGTCAAACAATGGTTCCATCACTTTCATCGTAATTTCAAACTGTCCGCTGTTGTAATAGACCTCCAGCATCTCTTCTACCTGTTTGATTTTCAACACATCGTCAAAACTAAGCCACTTCGTTTTCATCACTTCATACGGTGTTTTCGCATGGTAAACAATCTCGTATTCTGCCGCATGCTCATACATGTAAGAGCCCTTCAACACTTTCAAAAATCCCAGCTGCAACTGATTCGGCTTCAGTTCATAAATTTCATCAAACGATTTTGCAAAGGTCGCATAATCTTCATAAGGAAGCCCTGCGATCAGGTCGAGATGTTCGTGGATATTTTCACCGCCCTGGATTTTCCGGACGATATCCTTTAAAAGTTCCAGTTTCATTGTCCGGTGGATTTCCCGGATGGTTATCTCATTCGTGGACTGTACGCCAATCTCCAGCTGGATCAGTCCCGGCCGCATATCATGGATCAATGCCAGTTCCTCCTCATTTAAAAGATCGGCAGAAATCTCAAAATGGAAGTTGGTGATCCCATTGTCGTGTTCTTTTACAAATCGCCATATTTCCATGGCATGATCGTGTCTGCAGTTAAAAGTGCGGTCTACAAACTTCACCTGTGGCACCTTTTTCTCAATAAAAAATGCCAGTTCCTTTTTCACAAGTTCAATATCCCGAAAACGCAGTTTTTTGTCTATGGATGACAGACAGTAACTGCAGTTGAACGGACAGCCACGGCTTGATTCATAGTAAATAATACGATTTTCAAAGTTTTCAATGTGATCATAGCAAAACGGAATATCTGACATATTCATCGGTTCCTGTGCCGGTGTGAAAACAGTCTTTCCACTGTCCTGATCCCGAAACGCAATTCCCCTGATTTCCTCCAGAGAGCCTGCATGGTTTACATAATATCTACATAGCTGTTCAAATGTGCGCTCACCCTCTCCGATCATCACACCTGTCACCTGTGGATGTTCCGCAAAAAAAGTTTCGACCTCATAGGAAACTTCCGGGCCACCTACCCAGATTGGAACTTCCGGGCACAGCTTATGATACTCTGTGATCAGCTCCTCCACATAATCCATATTCCAGATATAGCAGGAAAAGCACAGCACATCCGGTTTTGCTTTATAAATCTGTTCTAAAATATAATCCACCCTGTTATTGATCGTATACTCACCAATCGCAATCTGTTCCTGATAGTCTTTGGCATAGGCTCTTAAACTGTAAACCGCCAGATTGGAATGGATATATTTTGCGTTGATCGCTGTTAAAAATATTTTCATGTTCTGTCTCTTTCTGTAAAATGATTATGCTCATTATAAGACAAAACGGAGTAGTTCTCAACCTCTTCTGAGACTACTCCGCATTTGTATTTCACCTATTATCTTTTTTCAAAACCTGTCCTACATCATTGCGTAGCGGAATACTACATCAAATCCTGCAATCCAGAGTAAAATAGCACCACCCACATAAGCTTTTCTCTTATGTTCAAACCCGAAATGATATCCGGTATAGGTACCCATAATGACAACTGCAATGGTCAGGCAGACGATCATGATCAAAATCACCATCAGATTTGTTTCCAGAAAACCAAATGCAATTCCTGTAAGGAGTGTGTAAATGCTTGTCACTGCTGCCATACGCCAGAAACGTTTAAAACCGAGATTCTCCTCTCTGTGCTCATTCACATGCTCATTCCTGATCGCTTTTACGATCAGTCTGACACCCAGGCAGAAAAAAATAACCGCTGCAATGACAGTTCCAATAAAACGCTCATTTCTGGCAAGATCATTGATATAAAGTAATCCCGCCAGAACATTACCAATATAAAGTGCTGCCAACTGCCAGATGGCAATGAGTCCGCATACTAATGTCAGATGTTTTTTATCTATTTTCGCTACAAGTGATCCCTGACACTCCATACCGGCAAAAATATCCAGCGATATGCCTACCAGGATCAACAGATTTTCTATCCAGTTCATGAATCCTCCCGCTTCTGCCTGCTGCTGCGATCGACAGACTTGTCCTAATAACCTTTCTAATCACTATTATACCCTGTTTCGGCTTTTTTTCCATAGACAATGCCTGATGATTGTATGTTCTTTCCACTGAAAAACTAAGATATGTTTCTTTTTATGGAAAAATACTGCTTAATCTAAAAAGTGCCGCACATCATGTGCAGCACGTATACTTTCTTCATCTCCTACATCTCTGCGATAATATCATCCATAGAACGTTTGATGATATAATCATAAATCTCTGCAAGCTCCTTTGGAGAAATCGTCATTCCCGATTGGATCCATGTAATTACAACATAGCACATGGACTGTGCATAATACTCTGCGATCCGCTTTGGCGTCAGCCACGAATACTTCTGTTTCTTCCCTGTATGGACACCGTCTATCACCTTCAAAAGAATCTTCTCCACACAGCTCTGTGCAATCTCTCCGAATGAGTTCTGTCCCTCCAGCTTTATTGCGCGCGAATAAAATTCACTGTCTTTTTCGATGTTTGTAAAAAGAAGTACCAGTCCCTCACTGATCATCCCATTCTGGATCAGCGGTTCGATCGGATCGAGCAGATCTGTCGTAATGATCCACTCTAACAATTCATACTTATCCTGAAAATGATTATAAAAGGTCGGCCGGATAACACCCGCCAGATCAGTGATCTCTTTAATTGTAATCTTCTCAATTGGATGCTTCTTGGCAAGTTCCTTAAAGCTTTCCGCCAAGAGTGTATCAATTGCACTCTTTCCCTGTCCTGTCATAATTACCTCATGCCTAATGTATTACCATTTTTGTAATAATAATGCTTCTTGTATCCGGATCATCGCGAAGATTCAGCATCTCGCCTGTTTCTACTACCTTGACAACCGGTCTTAAGAAAAACCGTTCAAAATTCTTCGCAACCACGCCATGCATCCCATTGGACAATTCAACTTCACATCCTACCGGGTACACTGCGATTTTCTCTACAAACAATTCTACAAGCTTCGGATCAAATAAGCTGCCTGATCCTGCCATCAGGTATTCCATTGCATCTGAAGGTGACAGATTTTCCCTTCCGCGATGAAGTGATACCATATCGTCATATTGTTCCACAAGCCGGATGATCCTTGCATACAACGGAATATTCTCTCCACTCTTTCCCAGCGGGTAGCCGGTTCCATCGTAATTTTCATGATGCTGCATGACACCCGCATATACGAGTGTAGAAAAATGATAGTTACCTTTTAAATAATCTGCTCCCAGCTCCGGATGTTTCCGCAAAAGCTGTGTCTCCTCTTCTGTCAATGCATGATCTGCATTGATGATCCCTATGTCAAGGAACCTCTTTCCTATATCATGAAGAATCGCCGCCGTCGTAAGCTGATACAATGATTCTTCATTCATTCCGTAATTCGCTCCGAGCAGCACTGACATCATGGCGACATTAATGGAATGGTAATAAATGTAATCATCATAATTCTTGATATCTAACACATTGCACATAATGTCTCCATTGCTCAAAATGTTCTCCACAATGCGCTCGATCGTCTTTTGTATTTTAATTTCACTGACCGGCATATCTTCTTCTGCATCTGAGGCCACATCAAATGCAAACATGTCATGCACTACTTTCAGTGCCTGACTCCTCACCTGCGGATTTAAAACCTGCTGGATCTCTATGCCCTGCGTAAATTCATCATCTATGTATATCCCTGGAAACCCTAAAAATTCAAGATTGGAAATATATTCTTCCGAGAGAAGCAGGTGTTTTGCAAGTAACAGTCTTCCCGCTCCATCGTAAATATCCTGACCAAGAGCCATTCCAGGCGTCAGTTTACTCGTTGGTAAATAACGCATATATGTTTCCTTTCAATTTTAAAAAAAGAATATTTCTATATTAACTCATTTATTCATCAAATTCAACTGTTACAAAATATCCCTTTTCCGTTTCTTTTACATCTACAACTTTTCCCTCTCCGGATCTGATCCTGTTTCCAACAGGATAATTTGCAGACATCGCATATGCTTTTCCCAATGTGTAATAATAAGAGTTTGGCAGTTTTCCCTCTGTGATCGGGATCACCTGTCCTATTTCTACCAGACCTGTGCGCTCCATTTTAAATTCTTCCTGCCTCATGCCCTGCCTCCAACAGACACAAAATTTTTACGTGTCATTCATATAATATTATAGTATAATAAAAGAACATTCACAAGTTAAAAGGATTAATTTACATAAAATACTTACGCACACAAGGAGCCTTATGAGAGAAAGAGAAGAAGTTTTCGACCATTTTATCACTGCAGTCATTAACACCTTAAACGCAGATGAGATTTACGATGCCGCAATCGAAGCATTGCAGGATATCCTGCAGCCGGACGGACTTTTACTGATGATGAACCAGAACACACACCACGTTTTTTCCGTCATCCGTAAATGTGGCAGTATTGCCTGCACAAAATCATACAGTGTTCCCACTGATTCCATGCTTCAGGAGCTAAAGGATTCCCCGAATCTGATCATGCTCAACGATACCGGAAAACACATCCTCGACCTTATGACTCCAAGACAGCGCAACTGGCTGAATGCAGAACACATCACTGCCATTTATACGCTCAAATACAATCAGGTCATTATCGGCTTTCTCTATATTGCAGCCCATGACGGACAGGACTTTGCCCCAGAGGAACTCAGATATCTGGAAAAAATATGTTACTATTCCTCCTATGCGCTGCGCAATGCCAACCTGTATCAGAATGCATACCGCGCATCTATTACCGATGACCTTACTTCTTTGTACAACCGCAAACACGCATTTGAATGTATTGACAATGTATGCCAGCATCAGAAGCCATCCACACTGATCGTGCTCGATATTGATGATTTCAAACTGTATAACGAATTGTATGGTGCACAGGAAAGCGATAACCTGATCCACCGCTTTGCGCAGGTCATTCTTCAGGAAATTTCATCAAAAGACATCGGTTTCCGTTTTGGTGCGGATGAATTTCTGATTTTAAAAGCGGGAACAAATATAGATGAAGCCTGCAGCTGCTGCAAACGTATAGTGGACGCCATCACAGATGCCACTCCTGCCAACACCGTCTGGGATATCACGATCACCTGCGGAATATCTGTATTCCCTGATATTTCCACTGATGCTGCTTCCTTTCTGCACAACGCAGAACAGGCCATCTATTATGGAAAGCAGTCTGGAAAAGGAAATATTGAAGTTTACCGCCCTGGAATAGATGAACGCTCCCACGATCCGGATATCCGTGCCGCATATGAGCGTGTTGCCCCAACCATTTATGCACTCACCGCTGCCATAGATGCCAAGGACAGTTACACCTTCATCCACTCCATGAATGTTTCCAAATATGCCGTTATACTTGCAGAAGCACTCGGAATGAATTCCAACGACATTGAAATCATCCGCGATGCCGGTCTTTTACACGACATCGGAAAGATCAGTATCCCGGAACGCATCCTGCAGAAAACTTCAAAGCTTACTGACGAGGAATATGCCATTATGAAAACACATGTGGAAAATTCCACAAAGATGATCCGTTATCTGCCTGACATGGATTACGTGATTCCTGCCGTTGTCGGCCACCATGAGCGTTATGACGGCACCGGTTATCCACGCGGACTTGCCGGCCAGAATATTCCTTATATGGCAAGGATTCTCACCATTGCAGACTGTTTTGATGCAATGACTGCCAAACGTCCTTATAAACAGGCGCTTTCTGTGGAATACGCTGTCAATGAACTTGAAAAAAACAGCGGCACGCAATTTGACCCTGTACTTGTCAAAAAATTTGTAGAGCTCATCCATGAAGGAAAAATTTCGATTGCATAACCGGAGTTTCACTTACCGTGGAGCAGCAGATTTTGTGGTGCTTTTATAGGTTGTGAGGGGCAACCATAAGCGTCCTTTCACAAGTCGTGATTTTATAGGTTTATGAAAAGAAAAACGGTACAGACGAAATAT